>Ga0210077_1000026_pt1 | contig 95352 bp, 106 predicted proteins | sample RushMan_CattailN_5_FD_185556 | JGI IMG/M metagenome (GOLD analysis project Ga0210077, IMG submission 185556) | Wetland microbial communities from San Francisco Bay, California, USA, that impact long-term carbon sequestration -... | ecosystem: Environmental > Aquatic > Marine > Wetlands ...
GGCGTCGCTGCGATACAGGATCTGGCGCTGCAGGTTGGTGAGATCGACCTGGTCGGGGTCGGCGAGCGTAATCCGGCCGATACCACTCGAAGCAAGATAGAGCGCCGCGGGACAGCCCAGGCCACCGGCGCCGACGACCAGCGCGTGCGCCGCGCGCAGCCGTTCCTGGCCCTCGACACCGATCTCCGGCAGAAGGATGTGCCGGCTGTAGCGCAGCAGTTGTTCGTCGTCCAACGTCCGACTACTTGCCGGGCTTGCCTTCGGCGACGGTCTTGCCCGGCTGACTCTTCACCGGTTCGCCCTTCAGGAAAGCCAGAGCCTGCTGAAGCTGGAAGTCGTCTTTCGAGCCTAGCGCGACCGGCTTGGCAAGCTCGGGCTTCGCGTTCGATTCCGGCGCCTGGCGCTTGACCCGCAGGTTCGGATCCTGCGGGTTGTCCAGGTGGTGCTGCAGGTCGATCTCCCGCAATCGGGCCATCGTGTCGCCGGGTTCCTCAACCACGAGGTCGGGCGTGATGCCCTTCAGCTGGATCGAGCGGCCGCTGGGCGTGTAGTAGCGCGCGGTCGTGAGCTTGATCGCGGTGTCGTTGTTGAGGGGCATGATCGTCTGCACGGAGCCCTTACCGAAGGTCTGCGTGCCGATGATCGTCGCGCGCTTGTGATCCTGCAGCGCCCCCGCCACGATTTCCGAGGCCGATGCCGAGCCTCCGTTCACCAGAACGACCATGGGAACCTTCTTGACCGCCGGCGGCAGAGCCTTCAGAAAGTCGTCGTTTTCGCCGCGCAGCTCATCCGGATTGGCGTAGAACTTCTTGTTCGAGTCCTCGGCCCGCCCGTTGGTCGATACGACGAGATCGTTCCCCGGCAGGAACGCGGAGGATACGGCCACCGCGCCATACAACAGCCCGCCGGGGTCGTTACGCAGGTCGAGCACCAGCCCCTTGAGGGCTCCATGCTGGTACATCTTCTGCAGCGCCTTGGCGACGTTTTCCGCCGTTGCCTCCTGGAACTGCGAGATCCGGATCCAGCCGTAGCCGGGCTCGATCATCTTCGATTTGACGCTCTGGACGTGAATGACGGCGCGAGTGAGCGTCACCACGATCGGCTGCGCTTCGCCCTTGCGAACGATCGTCAACGTGATCGTCGTATCCGGCTTGCCGCGCATGCGCTTGACGGCGTCATTGAGCGTCATGCCTTTCACGGGGGTCTGATCGAGCTTGACGATCAGGTCGCCCGGCTTGATGCCGGCGCGAAACGCCGGCGTATCTTCGATCGGCGAGATGACCTTGATGAAGCCGTCCTCCATGCCGACCTCGATGCCGAGCCCCCCGAACTGCCCCTGGGTGCCGACCTGCAGCTCGCGGTAGGCCTCCTTGTCGAGGTAGGCGGAATGCGGGTCGAGATCCGAAAGCATGCCGTTGATCGCGCCCGTGATCAGCTTCTTGTCGCCGACCGGCTCAACGTAGTTTTCCTTGATCGCCCCGAATACGTCGGTGAACGCACGCAGCTCATCGACCGGAAGCGGTTCGGGTGAGCTGCGGTCGGCGATAGCCTGCAGGTTGAGGCTGATCAGGATGCCGGCGACGACGCCGATCAGGACCAGCCCGATGTTGCGAAATCTGCTGCGCATATAGTAGTGTCTTTGCCGTTTCTCCCGCGGCCCGATGCCGGGCGGGATTCACTTGCGCTCGACCCACGTCAGCGGATCGAACGGTTTGCCTAGGTGACGAAGCTCAAAGTATAAACCTGATTCCTGGTTGCCACCCGTGGCGCCTACGGTTGCGACAGGTTCGCCCGGGGCCACGACGTCCCCCACCTGCTTGAGCAGCGACTCGTTATCGGCATAGACGGAGAGATAACCCTCCCCATGGTCGATGATCAGGAGGTTGCCGAAGCCCCTCATCCAGTCCGCGAATACGACCTGCCCGGCCGCAATGGCACGCACCGGACGCCCCTCCGGTGCGCGGATGAAAATCCCCTTAAGGCGGCTGGTTCCGCCCGCTTTTCTTCGACTTCCGAACAGCCCGGTCAGTTCCCCCCGCACCGGCAGACGCAGCTTGCCGCGCAGCTCGTCAAAGGCCCCGCTTGCGGAGCCGAGCTGCGGGACCCGCTCGATGCGCGCATAGCCGCGCTCCCTGCGCGCTGCGAGTACCCGGCCGATCTCCTCGACCAGCCGTGAAAGGCGGGCCTCATCCGCCCGCAGGGCGCCGATTTCCTTCCTGTCATGTCGGATTTCGCCTGCGATACGCGCCAGCACCCGGCGCCGCTCGGCGCGTTGGGCGACGATCCGCTTGCGGTCCGCTTGCTGGGCCTGCTCCACCTGGGCCAGGCGCACCGCTTTTCGCTGCGTTTCGGCGCGCACTTTCGCAAGGTCGGCGAGACCGGCCTTGAATTGTTCGACCAGGTCGGCGACTGCGCGCGAGATGCTGGAGAGGTAATACAGCTTGCGAGTCACCTGTGCCGGGTCTTGGCCGGACAGCACCAGGCGCAAGGCATCGGGCGCGGCGCCTTCGTGGCGCGCCGCGAGCACGCGACCGAGTGCGTCCTGCTGCTCGGCGAGCTTGCCTTTGAGCGACCGGGCGCGGGACTCGAGCGCGTTCGATTCGCGCTGCAGCGTACTGCGTTCGACATCGAGCTTCGCCAGCGCCCTGCTCGAATCGGAGATGGCGCGCTCGGACTCACGCAGCGCGTCGCGGGCTTCCCGCCGCGACGCCATTTTCCGGTTCAGTCCCGTCGTGAGCCGCTTGATGCGGTCCCGCAGGTCCGCAAGATCGCGCTGTTTGGCCGCCTGCTCCGCCGCGGTCGCTTTCAGGGGCGCTGCCGCCCGCGCCGGCCCGGCCGACAGCGCTCCAGCAACGACGACGACAAGCAGTGCGGTCTTCAGGCCTTTGCCTTGCCCTGGGCGGAGACCGCGGCGACGCGCCGCGCGACTTCATCCCGGTCTCCGAGGTAGTAGTGCCTTAGAGGCCGCAGGCCGGCGTCGAGTTCATATACGAGCGGGATCCCGGTGGGAATGTTCAGGCCCACGATGTCAGTCTCGGAGACCTGGTCCAGATATTTCACCAGCGCGCGCAAAGAGTTGCCGTGCGCGGCCACCAGAACGCGCTTCCCGGCGCGAATCGCGGGGGCGATCGCGCCGTCCCAGAAAGGAAGCACCCTCGCCACGGTGTCCTTCAAACACTCGGTGAGCGGGAGTCCGCCCGGCGCCAGCTCCGCGTAGCGCGGGTCGCCGGAAGGGTTGCGCGCGTCCTCGGGTGAGAGCGCCGGCGGCGGCGTATCGTAGCTTCGTCGCCAGACCAGCACCTGCTGGTCTCCGAATTTCGCCGCCGTTTCGGCCTTGTTCAGCCCCTGGAGCGCGCCGTAATGGCGTTCATTGAGGCGCCAGCTCTTCTGCACCGGCAGCCACATCAGGTCCATTTCGTCTAGCGTCAGCCAAAGCGTCCGGATCGCGCGCTTGAGCACCGAGGTGAACGCCTGGTCGAAGCCGTAGTTTTCCTGGCGCAGCAGCCGCCCTGCGGCACGGGCCTCCTCGACGCCCTTCGCCGAGAGGTCGACGTCGGTCCAGCCGGTAAACCGGTTTTCCCGGTTCCAGTCGGACTCGCCGTGGCGGAGGAGGACCAGCTTGTGGGCGGCTGCTTGCATCGCAGGAAGGCTCGAATCGCGCCGGTATTCTATAATATGCGCCTCCACATTTTAAGCGGCACCCTTGCCGCGCCCCTCAGCCATGAAGCGCGAAGTTTTCGATCTGATCGAAAAGCAGGAACACATCGAACAGGCGGCTCGCGCGCTGAAGGCGATCGCCCATCCGCTGCGCCTGAAGATTCTGTGTGTGCTGGGCCCGAACGAAGTAGGCGTGCACGAGATCGTCGAGACGGTCGGCACGTCGCAGTCCAACATATCGCAGCACCTCGCGATTTTGCGCGACAAGGGTGTTTTGCGCGCACGCAAGGACGCGAATCGGGTCTTCTACCGCGTCAGCGACGAGCGCACGCTTCAGCTCATCGGCATGATGCGCGAGGTGTTCTGCGGCGAAGTGCAGGTCTGAGCGCAACATGGCCATCGAGTTTGTGAAGGACAATCTGCTGCTCTTCGCGATAGCGTTCATTTCCGGGGGCATGCTTCTGTGGCCGCTGATCCGGCGCGGAACCGGCGGGCCGTGGGCCAGCACGCTCGAGGCCACCCAGATGATCAACCGGCAGGATGCGCCAGTGATCGACGTTCGCGAAGATGCCGAATTCGCGAAGGGGCACATCGTGGGCGCGCGTCACATTCCGCTGGCGCAGCTGGAGGCGCGAGCGAAGGAGCTGCAGAAATTCAAGTCAAAACCGGTCATCGTGTGCTGCGCGACCGGTAACCGGTCTTCGGTCGCCATGACGACGCTGAAGAAACTCGGTTTCGAGAACGTCTACAATCTCTCGGGCGGATTCGCGGGGTGGCAGCAGGCCGGGTTGCCGGTGGAGAAATGATTTGAAGGCGGTCGTGATGTATTGCACTGCCGGCTGCCCCTACTGCCACGCGGCCGAGCAGCTGCTGCAGGAAAAAGGGGTGGCGGACCTGGAGAAGATCCGGGTGGACTTGGAGCCTGCGCGGCGCGCAGAAATGATGCAACGAAGCGGCCGACGGACAGTGCCCCAGATCTGGATCGGCGACCGCCACGTCGGCGGCTGCGACGACCTTTACGCCCTAGAGCACGCGGGGGAGCTGGACAAGCTGCTGGGCGCAGTGCAATCCTGATCCCTGTCTTGACGGAGAGCCGATGAGCAACGATCAGCCGACCTTCCAGATCGAGAAGATCTACGTCAAGGATCTTTCGCTGGAAATTCCCGGTGCGCCGCAGGTCTTCATACAGACCGAGCAGCCGCAACTCGAGGTGCAGATCGACAACGGGTCCGAGCAGTTCGCCGAAGGGATGTACGAGGTCACCGTGTCGGTCACGGTGACCGCCAGGGTGGGCGAGCGCACGATCTTTCTGGCGGAGGCGGTGCAGGCGGGCATCTTCGCGGTGCGCGGCGTGCCGCAGGCCGACCTCGATCCGCTCCTCGGCATCGGCTGTCCGAACATCATTTACCCGTATGCGCGCGAGACCCTGTCCGACCTCGTCACGCGCGGAGGCTTTCCGCCGGTATTGCTCGCGCCGGTTTCGTTCGAGGCGCTCTACGCGCAGCGCGCGCAGCAGCAACAATCCGGTCCGGACCCGAAGATCGAGATCTCATCGTAATATGCGATACGCGGCCCTCATCGCCGCCGTTCTTTTCGCGGCGTCCGCGAACGCCGCCGATTACAGAAGTGTATCCACGGACGTCGCGGTGCTGTACGACGCGCCCTCGACGGCGGCGACCCCTCTCTACGTCGTTTCGCGCGACTATCCGCTCGAGGTGATAGTCAATCTGGAATCCTGGGTCAAGGTTCGGGACCAGACGGGCGCTCTGTCCTGGATCGAGAAGAGCGACCTGTCCGACCGGCACATGGTGGTCGTGGTGGCGCCCGTGGCCAAGGTGCACGTGCGCCCGGACGACGCGTCTCCGATTGCTTTCGTCGCGGCGCAAAACGTGGCGCTCGAGCTGCTCCAGGTGTTGCCGGGCGGCTGGCTTCACGTCAAGCACGACGACGGCTCAAACGGCTACGTGCGCGCAGACCTGGTATGGGGCGAGTGAGACCGATTTGCCGATGAGCTCGGTGGCGGTGCTTGGCGCGGGCGCCTGGGGGACTGCCCTCGCAGCCGCGCTCACCCGCTCCGGGCGGCGTGCGTCACTCTGGGCGCGCGATGCCGCCCAGGCCGAGGCAATCCTCCGGCTGCGGCGTAATGACCGCTATCTGCCTGAAATCGCGCTCCCGGAAGAGCTCGCAGTGACCGCCTCGCTGCGGGGCGCGGTGCAGGAGGCGGATCTGCTTCTCGCCGCGACTCCGGTGGCGGGGCTGCGCGACTTGCTGACCAGCTTGCGCGCCGAGAACGTCCGGCTGCCGCTGGTCTGGCTCTGCAAGGGCTTCGAGCAGGGGAGCGGGCGACTGCCGCATCAGGTCGTCGCCGAAACGCTGGGCGATACGGTGCCAAGCGGCGCGCTTTCGGGGCCGTCTTTCGCGCTGGAGGTTGCCCGCGGGCTGCCGTGCGCGCTGACCCTGGCTTCGGAAAACGGGGCGTTCGCGAGCGAGGCGGCCGCGATCCTGCACGGCGGGCGGTTGCGCGTGTATCACAGCAAAGACGTGATCGGGGTCGAGATCGGCGGCGCGGTCAAGAACGTGATGGCGATCGCGGTCGGTATTTGCGACGGTCTGGGCCTTGGGCAGAACGCGCGGGCGGCGCTTATCACGCGCGGACTGGCCGAAATCTCGCGCCTGGGCGTGGCGCTCGGCGGCGCCGCCGAAACCTTCATGGGTCTTGCCGGGGCCGGGGATTTGATCCTGACCGCCACCGGGGACCTCTCGCGCAATCGGCGCGTCGGACTGGGGCTCGCGCGCGGCCAGTCGCTCGCCGAGATTCTCGGCGAGCTCGGCCACGTTGCGGAGGGCGTGCGCTCGGCGCAGGAAGTGGTCCGCCTGGCGGACAGCGTGCGCATCGAGATGCCGATCACGGACGCCGTCAACGCGGTGCTGGACGGCCGTCTCGCGCCGCTGGCGGCGGCCGAGCTGTTGCTCGCGCGCGATCCCAAGCCCGAGTCGGTCAGCCGGCTCCGCTGAAGTCCAGCTGCCGCCACGCTTCGAACACCACTACTGCGACTGCGTTGGACAGATTGAGGCTGCGGTTGCCGGGGCGCATCGGCAGGCGCAAGCGCCGTTCTTTCGAAAAGCGCTCGAGCAGATCCTCGGGCAGGCCGCGCGTCTCCGCGCCGAATACGAATGCGTCGTCCGGCGCGTAGCGCACGCTCGCGTAGTGCGTCTCGCCGCGGGTCGACACCGCAAACAGGCGCCGTCCGGCGAGCGCGGCGAGGCAAACGCTCCAGTCCGCGTGCCGCTGCACACTCGCCAGCTCGTGGTAATCGAGCCCCGCGCGCCTCAGCTGGCGGTCGTCCATCGAGAATCCGAGCGGCTCGACCAGATGCAGCCGGGCCCCGGTATTGGCCGCGAGGCGGATGACGTTGCCGGTGTTGGGCGGGATTTCCGGCCGGTAGAGCACGATGTCGATCATTGAAACGGCGGCGGAAGCGTGCGCGCCGCGACCCAGTTGACGACGCGCGAGGCGCCGGCATTCTTGAGCACGCCGGCGATTTCGTCCAGCGTCGCGCCGGTGGTCATGACGTCATCTACGACCGCGACGGTGATGCCCGCCAGCGGGCCCGGGCAGCGGAACGCGCCGCGCACATTGCGGGTTCGTTCGGCCGGGGGCAGGTCCACCTGGGCGGGCGTGTCGCGCGTGCGCCGGCACAGCCCTGGCTGCAGCCTGTACCCGGCCCTGCGAGCGAGGACACGCGCGATTTCCATCGACTGGTTGTATCCGCGCTCGCGCAGGCGCGCCTCCGAAAGCGGAACCGGCAGCACGGCGTCGACCTGAGCCGTACCCGAAACGCACTGCGCGAGCACGCGCCCAAGGAGGGGCGCGATCGCCAGCTTGCCGCCGAATTTGAGCGCCTGGATCAGCACGTCGGCGGGAAATTGGTAGGCGAGCGCCGAGACGGTGGCGTCGAAGCTGGGCGGGTGCGCCAGGCACGCGCCGCAAATCGCGCCGCCGGCGCAGGGCAGGGCACAGCGCGGGCACAGTTCCGGCTTGTTCAGGCGCGGCAGATCGCGTTCGCACGCCGCGCAGAGCAAACCTTCGTCTCGCGCGCCATCGGCGCGCCCGCGGCAAAGCAGGCAGGTTCCGCCGAATACCAGGTTGGCAAATCGCCGGGCGGCATGCGTAAGCATCGGACGGCAGATTATGCGCTTCGCCGTACGCCTTGACGCATGCGCGACACGGCCGCGAGAATCGACTCCCACCCCGGAAACAGGACGCCACGCGGATGTGGACCGTTGCACGATTGGCGGCAGATCTCGCCGCAGGGCGCACGACAAGTCGCGAGCTGGTCGAGCAGTCTCTTGCGCGAATTTCGGACCCTGACGGCGAAGGCGCTCGCGCGTTCGTCAAGGTCTACGCCGATTCCGCGCGCGCCGAGGCGGACTATGCCGACCGTCTTCGCGCCGCGGGCGTCGTACGTTCGCCCGTGGACGGGCTTCCGGTGTCGGTCAAAGACCTGTTCGACGTCGGCGGCGACGTCACGCGAGCCGGCTCGACGCTGCTCGCGGGCGCCGCGCCCGCCTCTCGGGATGCGCCGGCGGTAGCGCGCCTGCGCGCCGCGGGCGCGCCGATCCTCGGGCGCACCAACATGGTCGAGTTCGCGTTCGGCACGACCGGCCTCAATCCCCACTACGGCACCCCGCGCAATCCCTGGGAGCGGGCCGTTGGGCGGGTTCCGGGAGGGTCTTCCGCGGGCGCGGCGGTCGCGCAGGCCGACGGCATGTGCGTGATGGCGCTCGGCAGCGACACCCGCGGCTCCGTGCGCCAGCCGGCGGCGCTGTGCGGCGTGGCGGGCTTCAAGCCGACCGCGCGCCGGATCTCGCGCGAAGGCGCCTTCCCGCTTTCCTATACCCTCGATTCGATCGGTCCGCTGGCCAACACGGCCGCCTGCTGCGCGGCCTACGACGCGGTGCTGGCGGGCGAGGCCGATGCTTCGCTCACGGAACTGCAGGCGAAGGGCCTGCGCTTGCTGGTGCCGCGCTCGAGCCTGCTCGAGGACCTGGACCCGCCGGTGCAGCAGGCTTTCGAAGCCGCGCTGAGCAGCTTATCGGCGGCCGGCGCGGTGCTGAGCGAGTTGGCGATCCCCGCCTTCGACCGGCAGGCGGAGTATTTCCGCAACGGGGGATATGCCGGCGCCGAAGCCTACGCAATCCACCGTAAATGGGAGACCAGGCTCGGCGAGTACGATCCGCGGGTAGCCAAGCGCATTCTGCTCGGCAAGGCGATCGCCGCTGCGGACTACGTGGAGCTCGGCCGGCTACGCGCCGAGTACGTGCGGGAAGTCGGCGCGCTGCTGAGGCCGTTCGATGCGTTTCTGATGCCGACGACGCCGTGCGTGGCGCCGACGATTGCCGAGGTCGATCGCAGCGACGATGACTATTTCCGCTGGAACATGCGCATCCTGCGCAACGTCGGGGTGGTGAATTTCCTCGACGGATGCGCGCTGAGCCTGCCTTGCCACGCCCCCGGGGCGGCGCCGGTCGGCCTGTCGGTATGCGGTGCCGCCCTCACTGACCGGCACGTGCTCGCCGTCGGCGCCGCAATCGAGCGCGCGCTCGAGCCGCTCACGCTGCGCGTCTCCGGCGGGCGTGGCTGACCCGGACGCGGGGATCGAGCGGGGCGCCGCGCGCCGCCGCTTCGAGCGGGCGGCCGCGGGCTACGCGGATGCGGCCCGGCTGGAGGCGGAGGTGGAGAGGCGCATGCTCGAGCGGCTCGACTATGTCCGTATTGCGCCGCGCCGCATCCTGGACGCGGGGGCAGGAACGGCGCGCGAGGCGCAACGTCTGCTAGAGCGCTATCGCGGGGCGAGACTCATCGCGCTCGATTTTTCCCTTTCAATGCTGCGCCAGGCGAAGCGCGGGGGCGGATATCTGTCCAGGCTGATCGGGCGTTCGCGATCTCTGCCGCTGTGCGCCGATTTCGAGCGCCTGCCGCTCGCCGCGGCGTCGATCGACCTGGTCTGGTCGAACATGGCGCTGCACTGGCTTGACGAGCCGATCGAGGCCCTGCGGGAGTTCCACCGCGTGCTCGCAAAGGACGGCCTCGCCATGTTCAGCACCCTCGGCCCCGACACCCTCAAGCAACTGCGCGCGGCGACCGGAGGACGGCGCGTGCATCGATTCATGGACATGCACGATCTGGGCGACCGCCTCGTGGGCGCCGGGTTTTCCGCGCCAGTCATGGACATGGAAATCATTACCGTCACTTATCCTGACGAGAACGCGTTTCTGAGCGATTTGCGCGCGACGGGTCAGACCGGGGCCCGCGCGGACCGGCCGCGTGGTCTCGCCGGGCGCGGCTTTCTTGCCGGATTGCAAGAATCGTTGCGCGCGCAGTCGCGGGACCATCGCCTTCCGGTCACGTTCGAGGTGGTATACGGACACGCTTGGAAAGGCGCGCCACGCGCGGCAGCCGGCGACCCGGCTGTCGTTCGGCTGGAACTTTCGCGCCATAAAAAAACTTGAGTCGCGAGCGCCGCCAAAGTCGAGGATTTGTCTCGTGTTTTCGTGTTGTTATGCTATCGTGACTGTGGTAATTTACCGCGGCTTCGGCCACCCCGATTTGATGCGAGAGTGCGGTCCGAGGCATGGTGAGCCCCGAATTCCCGCGGCGTGAACTGGTGTTCGAGGAGCAGGCGAGCGGGTCGAGCCTGTTGCTCAAGCGCAATTGTTCGATTTCCCCGGGGGGGATGTTGCGGGTGTTTGCGCTGCTTGCGCTTACGTCGCTTTGCATTGCGGCGGGATTCGCGCTTGCGGGGGCCTGGCTGATATTGCCGTTCGCCGGCCTCGAAGTGCTCGCGCTTGGCGTGGCGTTTATCGTCAACGCGCGGCACGCAACGGACTTCGAGCGGTTCGAGGTCTCAGCGGGCCGTTTGACGGTCGAGATTGCGGAGGCGGACCGGGTGGCCCGTTACGAGCTCGACCCCCGAGTTGCAAAGCTGCGGCTCGAGAAGAAGGATGGCTTCGGCGCACGCGTCGTGTTGCGAACGCCGGGCAGGGATTTTGAAGTCGGTCGCCATCTCGACGCCGAGGCGCGCGTCGAGCTTGCGGCCGAGCTGACGAAGAGATTGCGGATTTGAATCAGGAAAGGGCAACAATGGCAAGCAAGTCGGCACCCCCCGGGGCGCGCTCCGTTGCGCGCTCCAAATCACTCGCGCGCTGGGCTGCAGCCCTGGCAGCCGTGGCGGTATCAGGGACGGCGATGGCCGCGGAATGGAACCTGCAGCCGCCGGTGACACCCATCGCCGCGGACATCCACAGCGTGCACGAGTACGTGATGCTGCTGGTGACGGTCATCTTCGTGGGCGTGTTCGGCTTCATGTTCTATTCGATCTACGCCCACCGCAAATCGAAGGGACACAAGGCGGCACAGTTCCACGAGAACGTGACGATCGAGATCCTCTGGACGGTGATCCCCGCGATCATTCTCGTCGCCATCGTGGTGCCGGTCACGAAAGTGGTGATCGCGCAAAAGGACACGGCCGACTCCGACATCACCATCAAGGCGACCGGTTTCCAGTGGAAGTGGGGCTACGAGTACCTCAAGGGCGAGGGCAAGGGAATCGCCTTCCTCTCCACGCTGTCGACGCCGGTCGAGCAAATCGACGGCAAGGCCCCCAAGGACAAGAACTATCTCCTCGAGGTCGACCACCCCCTGGTGGTTCCGATTGGAAAGAAGGTGCGAATCGTGACGACCGCAGCGGACGTGATCCATTCCTGGTGGGTACCCGCTTTCGGCGTCAAGCAGGATGCGATTCCGGGGATCGTGCGCGACACCTGGTTCAAGGCGACCAAGACCGGAACTTACCGCGGGCAGTGCGCCGAGCTGTGCGGCCGTAATCACGGCTTCATGCCGATCGTGGTGAAGGTGGTGACCGAGCCGCAGTATGCGGCGTGGGTCGCCAATGAGAAGGAACACCCGTCTCCGGCTGCCGACATCAATACAGCCGCGAACTGAGCAACGAACCGAATACAAGGACCAGGAGATCACCGATGAGCGCAGTTCTCGACACGCACGGCGAGGCGCACGAGCACGCCCACCACGATCATCACGGCGGCTACAGCGGCATCATGCGCTGGATCACGACCACCAACCACAAGGACATCGGAACGCTGTACCTCTGGTTCAGCTTCATCATGTTCCTGGTCGGCGGAACGATGGCCCTGTTGATCCGCAGCGAGCTGTTCGAGCCGGGCCTGCAAATCGTCAATCCCGAGCTCTTCAATCAATTGACCACCATGCACGGGCTGATCATGGTGTTCGGTGCGATCATGCCCGCCTTCGTCGGCTTCGCGAACTGGCTGATTCCGATGCAGATCGGCGCGCCCGACATGGCGTTCGCGCGCATGAACAACTGGTCGTTCTGGATCCTGCCGTTCGCGGCCACGCTGCTGGTGCTGTCGTTCTTCATGCCCGGCGGCGCGCCGGAAGTCGGCTGGACGATGTACGCGCCGCTCACGGTGCAGCAGGGCATGGGGATGGATTTCACGATCTTCGCGATCCACCTGCTGGGGATGAGCTCGATCATGGGCTCGATCAACATCATCACCACGATCCTCAACATGCGCGCGCCCGGCATGACGCTGATGAAGATGCCGATGTTCTGCTGGACCTGGCTGATCACCGCATATCTGCTGGTGGCGGCCATGCCCGTGCTCGCCGGGGCGGTGACGATGACGCTGACCGATCGTCACTTCGGCACCTCGTTCTTCGACGCCGCGGGTGGCGGTGACCCCGTGCTCTACCAGCACATCTTCTGGTTCTTCGGCCACCCCGAGGTGTACATCATCGCGCTGCCCGCCTTTGGCGTCATCTCGCAGGTGATCCCCGCGTTCTCGCGCAAGCCGCTGTTCGGCTATGCGTCGATGGTGTACGCCACCTCGGCGATCGCGATCCTGTCGTTCATGGTGTGGGCGCACCACATGTACACCACCGGCATGCCGGTAACCGGCCAGCTGTTCTTCATGTATGCGACCACGCTGATCGCGATTCCAACCGGGGTGAAGGTTTTCAACTGGGTTGCGACCATGTGGCGCGGATCTCTCACCTTCGAGACGCCGATGCTGTTCGCGATCGGCTTCCTGTTCCTGTTCACGATGGGCGGTTTCTCGGGGCTGGTGCTGTCGCTGGTGCCGGTCGACATCCAGCTCCAGGACACCTACTACGTGGTGGCGCACTTTCACTACGTGATGGTGGCGGGCGCCCTGTTTTCGGCTTTCGCCGGGATCTACTTCTGGTTGCCCAAGTGGACCGGCAAGATGTACGACGAAACGCTCGGGAAATGGCACTTCTGGCTGTCGATGATCTTCTTCAACATGATCTTCTTCGTCCAGCACTTCCTGGGCCTGGCGGGAATGCCCAGGCGGGTTCCCGACTATCCGCTGCAGTTCGAGACCTGGAATCAGATCTCGACTGTCGGCGCCTTCGGATTCGGCTTGACCCAGCTGCTGTTCCTCTACATCGTGATCAAGACGATCCGCAGCGGAGAGAAGGCCCCCGAAAAGCCGTGGGAAGGCGCGGATTCGCTCGAATGGACGCATCTGCCGACACCGGCGCCCTACCATTCGTTCGAGACTCCGCCGGTGATCAAGTAGTCAGAACAGAGCCGATGAGCCGCAACGCGAAGACCGGCCTGATTCTCGCGACGATCGCCCTGCTGTTCTTTCTTGGCTACATCGCGAAGTACTGGCTGCTAGGCTGATGAACGATCCCGTGCGACCGGGGGTGAGCGAGGTCATCAAGACCGTGCTGTTCGGCGCGCTGGGCGTCCGCCGCAAGGCCGACCACGAGCGCCAGACGCAGCCGGTCAAGCCGGTCTACCTGATCGTCGCGGGCCTGATATTTGGTGCATTGTTCGTGCTGACGCTGGTCACGATCGTTCATATCGTGGTGAGCTGAGTACAATCGGAAATCGAAAAGCAGGGAGAGAGCAAGATGGCGCAGAGCGCAACCACCACCCCGCATCAGCACTATTACGTGCCGCAGCCGATGCCATGGCCGATCATGGGGTCGATCGCCCTGTTCTGCATGACGACCGGCGCGGTCTTCGTATTCAACTCGCACCACGCGGGATGGATCTCGATCGCCGCTGGGCTGATGATCCTGCTGTACATGTTGTTCCGCTGGTTCGGCGCCGTGATTGGCGAGTCCGAAGGAGGCAAGTACGGACGCTGGGAGGACGTGTCGTTCCGCTGGGGAATGAGCTGGTTCATCTTCTCCGAAGTCATGTTTTTCGCCGGATTTTTCGGCGCCCTGTTCTACACGCGCGTACTGTCGGTGCCCGACCTGGCCAGCCTGCAGAGCCAGGCGCTGCTTTGGCCGAACTTTTCCGCCCACTGGCCGTCGGCCGGGCCGGGGTTCACGCAGCCATTCACTCCGATGGAGGCGTGGGGAATCCCCGCGGTCAACACCGCGCTCCTGCTCAGCTCCGGCGTCACAGTGACAATTGCGCACTGGGCGTTGAAGGAGAACCGGCGCGGGATGCTGAACCTGTTTCTTGCCTTCACGATCGCGCTGGGTGTGCTGTTCCTCGCGTTTCAGGCGCACGAGTACATGCACGCCTACTCCCAGCTCAACCTCAAGCTGACCACGGGCGTGTACGGATCGACGTTCTTCATGCTGACGGGATTTCACGGATTCCACGTGACCTGTGGCGCGATCATGCTGACAGTGATCCTCGTGCGCTGCATGAGGGGGCACTTCAAGCCTGACCATCATTTCGCGTTCGAGGCAGTGGCCTGGTACTGGCACTTTGTCGACGTGGTGTGGCTCGGACTGTTTATCTTCGTTTACCTGCTGTAGGTGGTGAGCGGCCGCAATTCGAACAACCAGGAGGGAGGCGCCCACGTAGCGCCACGGAGGAGAAGCTCAAACGCCGCACGGGGTGCGGCGTCTTTTTTTCAAACCGGGTAACCGGTCGGAGTGTTCAGCTCAAGCGGCCGTGGATGAAGCCGAAGTACAGTCCGGCCATCAGGAACAGGAACAACAGGACCGACAGGCCGACGCGGACCGCAAGCGCCTTGAAGGCGCGGTCGGAGCCGCTCTGGTCGTGGAACACGAAGTACAGCGCCGAGCCCAGACTGGCGATGATCAGGACGAGTACGGCGATGACGAAGTAGCGCATGAAGGGGGGAGTTTAATGGATGCGGGGCCCTCGCTTCTACGCATGTCCAACATGATTGCCATAAGACGATTCCGTCCAACCTGGTGGGGTGCCGCGCTCACCGTAGCCGGCTGTGCGGCATTTATCGCGCTGGGAAACTGGCAGACGCGACGGGCGCACGAAAAGCGGCTGCAGCAGGCGGAGATTGACGCCGCCCTGAACGGCCCGCCGCTCAAGCTGCCGGCGCGACCGGTGGCCGCGTCGGCCTACGCCCTCCGAAACGTGCTCGCGCAAGGGGAATTCGTGTCCGGACACACCATCTTTCTGGAGAACAAGATCCACAAGGGGCGTGTCGGCTACGAAGTGGTGACCCCGCTGCGGCTCGCCGGCGGGGCGATACACGTGCTGGTCGACCGCGGCTGGGTTCCGCTCCCGCCGCAGCCCGGAAGGCTGCCGCAGGTTCCGACTCCGCGGGGCGCGCAGCGCATCGAGGGAATCGCCCTCGCCCGCCTTCCCCACGCGCTCGAACCCGGGCACAGCGTGCCGCGGGGGCGCGTCTGGCAGAACCTTTCGCTGCGTGAGTACGGCCGGGTCACCGGCCTGGCCCTGCAGCCGCTGGTGATCGAGCAGCGCTCCGCTACGCCGGACGGCCTGGTGCGAGACTGGACCCGCCCGGATAGCGGTGCCGCCCGCAACGAAAGCTACGCGCTGCAGTGGTATCTGTTCGCCGTGCTCGCCGTCGTGCTCTTCTTGGTTCATTCCTACCGGGAGGGGCGCCGCCGTGGCTCCTGAGCCGGTCAAACGCGCGCGCCTGAAGCTCCTGTTGATCGGGCTGTTCTTCGCATTGCCGTTCGTCCTTGCCTGGGCGGCCTACTGGTTCCATCTGGTTCCGGGACACGCCGGCAACTACGGCAAGCTGCTGCCGCCCGAGCAGGTGCCGGCCGGTGGCCTGGTCGGCCTCGACGGCAAACCGTTTTCGCTGAAGAGTCTGCGCGGCGAGTGGATCATGCTTCAGTTCGACGCTGCCGCCTGCGATGCCTATTGCGAGCGTAAGCTCTACTTCATGCGCCAGCTGCGCGTGGCCCAGGGCAAGGATATGGGCCGCGTCAAGCGCGTGTGGGTGCTGACCGACGGGGGGACGCCCCGCCCCAGGTTGCTGGCCGCAATAGAGGGGACGACCGTCGTGCGCGCCAGCGGCACGACGCTCGCGGCCGCATTTGCGCACGGCGGGAGCGTCGCCGACCATATTTACCTTATCGACCCGCTTGGAAACTTGATGATGCAATTTCCCCGCGACCCCGATCCCGAGAAGATGCTGAAGGACTTGCGGCGCTTGCTGAAGTACTCGCACATCGGATGAGCGCCGCCAACTACCGAACCCTGGTCACGCTCACCGCGATCCTCGCCTTTGTCGTGGTAGTTGTGGGGGCATTCGTACGCCTTTCGGATGCCGGCCTCGGCTGCCCGGACTGGCCGGGCTGCTACGGCAAGCCTGCGCCGGTTCTGGCCAAGGCCGCGATTGAGCGCGCCGTTGCCCGTCAGGGCGGCGACCAGGGACCGGTTTCGCTCGGCAAGGCGTGGAAAGAGATGGGGCATCGCTACCTTGCGGGGACGCTTGGATTGCTCATCCTCCTGATCGCGCTGGTGGGCTGGGCCCGGCGCCGTGCGCTGGGCCAGTCTCCCTGGCTTGCGAGCGTGCTCGTGCTCGTCGTTGCCCTGCAGGCGGCTCTTGGCATGTGGACGGTGACATTGCGGCTCAAGCCGGTCATCGTCACCGCCCACCTGATCGGTGGCATGACGACTTTCGCGCTTCTGGTCTGGCTCGCGCTGCGCCAGTGGAAATTCGACCCTGACGCGCAGGCCTACCGGTTGCGGATTCCGGCCGCCCTGGCCCTGCTGGTCGTCGTGACCCAGATCGTGCTCGGAGGGTGGGTAAGCGCGAACTACGCTGCCTTAGCTTGTCCTGACTGGCCGCTGTGCCTCGGCCATGTCGTGCCAAAGATGGACTTTTCGAATGCGTTTCACCTGATCCGGCCCCTGGGCCGCACGGGAAGTGGGGCCATGCTGCCTTTCGATGCGCTGACGGCGATCCACTGGACTCACCGTACCTTCGCGCTCGTGGTGGTCATGGTGGTCGGCTGGACGGCCTGGTCGAGCTTGCGGTTGCCGGCGATGCGCCCGGTGGGCTGGCTCCTGCTCGCCTTGCTGGTCATTCAGTTTTCGCTCGGAGTGACCAATGTCCTGGCCGGCCTGCCCCTTGCGGTCGCGGATGCGCACAATGCCGGCGCCGCGCTCCTCCTGGGGTCGCTCGTCATGTTAAACTTCTTTGCTTTCCATGGGTTGCGGCCCAGGCCGTCGAAAGCATGAGCACCCACGCTCTCCCCGCAGGCCTTGCAAGAACGTTCGCGCAGCGCGCGAGGGCGTTCTACGCCCTGACCAAACCGCGCGTCGTCGCCCTTATCGTCTTTACCGCAGTGATCGGCATGCTGCTGGCGGCTCCCGGCGCGGTACCGGCGCAGATACTGATCGGGGGCACTCTTGGCATCGCGCTTGTCGCAGGCGCGGCTGCAGCGGTGAACTGCCTGGTGGAGCAAAATATAGACGCGGTGATGTTGCGCACGCGATGGCGGCCGCTTCCCCGCGGGGAGCTGAGCACGCTGCAGACGCTGGTGTTCGCGGGCGTCGTCGGCGGCGCGGGGCTGTGGGTCCTCGCGAACTTCGTCAATTCGCTCACCATGTGGTTGACGCTGGCGACGTTCGTCGGATACGCGATCGTCTACACGGTAATCCTGAAGCCGGCGACGCCGCAGAACATCGTGATCGGCGGGGCCTCCGGTGCGATGCCGCCGGTGCTGGGCTGGGCCGCCGTCACCGGCCAAGTGCACACCGATGCGATGCTCCTGTTCCTCATTATTTTCGCCTGGACCCCGCCTCACTTCTGGGCTCTCGCGCTCTACCGCACGGCCGACTACGCGAAGGCGGGTCTGCCGATGCTGCCGGTGACCCACGGCAAGAAATATACGCGGCTGCAGGTTCTCCTTTACACCATCATCCTGTTCGGCGTGAGCCTGTTGCCGTACGCGATTCGCATGAGCGGGCTGCTTTACCTGGCGGCGGCGTGCTCCCTTGGCGCCGTGTTTCTCGGCTACGCGATCCGCGTCTACGCCGCGTACAGCGACCGGGTCGCGCGCGCAATGTTCCGTTTCTCGATCGTTTACCTGGCCGCGCTGTTCGGTGCGCTGCTTCTCGACCACTATCTGGCGCACTAGCGTTGCCGGGCTCGTGCTCGCGGCTTCGCTCGCGGGATGTAACGGAAGCGAACCGAAGTTCAGGGCGGCCGACATAACCGGCGCGGATTACGGCAGGGCCCTCTCGCTTACCGATCAAAATGGCCGGCCCAGGACGCTGGCGGACTTCCGGGGCAAGGTGGTGGTGCTGTTCTTCGGCTATACGCACTGCCCGGATGTCTGCCCCACCACGCTTGCCGAATTGTCGACGGTGATGAAAGCGCTGGCAGCCGCCGCCGACCGGGTGCAGGTACTGTTCGTTACGGTCGACCCGGAACGGGACACGCCCGAGATCCTTTCACGCTACGTGGCAGCGTTCGATCCGCGCTTTCTGGGACTTTACGGCGATGCGGCGGCGACCCGCCGGGCCGCCCGGGAATTCAAGGTGTTCTACGAGAGACACGACGGCGACGCGCCCGGCGAGTACACCGTGGACCACAGCGCAGGAACCTATATCATCGATCCCGGCGGGCGCCTGAGGCTTTTCGCAGGCTACGGCAAGCCCGCCGCCGACCTGGCGCACGACATCCGCGTGCTACTGAGCGAGAAGTAGGCCTCTCAGGCCGCCCCGGCGGGCAGCGAGACCGGTACGCCCCGTTGCGCCATGACCTTGCGCATCTTCTCGAGCGCCTTGGCTTCGATCTGGCGGATCCGCTCTGCCGAGACCTTGAACTCCGCCGCCAGCTCGTGCAGCGTCGCCGTTTCCTTCTCCCGCAACCAGCGCGTCTCGATGATCCGGCGGCTGCGCGCATCGAGCGCCGTGAGAGCTTCCTCCAGCCCCGATGCGGTTGCGCGCTCGCTTTCCTCGGCCTCGAGCAGCTGCGACGGCTCGCTGCTGGCGTCGGAAGCGAGGTAGTCCGCCGGCGCGTAAGCCTCGTCGTCCGCACCGTCGCTCTCGAACGCGATGTCCTGGCCGGCAAGCCGGGATTCCATCTCCTCGACTTCCTCGGGCTTGACCCGCAATTCCGTTGCTATGCGCCGCACGTCGTCGCGCGTAAGCGGCGCGAGGCCTCGCCTCATCGACCGAAGATTGAAGAACAGCTTGCGCTGCGCCTTCGTCGTCGCGATCTTGACCAGCCTCCAGTTGCGCAGAACGTGCTCGTGGATCTCGGCCTTGATCCAGTGGATTGCAAACGACACCAAGCGGACCCCGCGCGAAGGGTCGAAGCGCTTGACCGCCTTCATCAGGCCGATATTGCCCTCCTGGATCAGGTCGGCATGCGGCAGCCCATAGCCCAGATAGCCACGTGCCACCGCGACAACCAGCCGCAGATGCGACAGCACCAGGCCGCGTGCAGCTTCCAGATCCCCGCTCTCGCGGTAACGACGGGCGAGCGCCTGCTCCTCTCCCGCGCTCAGGATGGGGAAGCGATTGACGCTCTGGATGTAGCCCTCGAGGCTTCCCGTGGCGAGGGGGACGGGAACGGAGACCGGAACCGGCAGGGTCGACGTCGCTTGCATAGGCATACCTCCTGTAAGGCGAAATTTTAGCACTCGAATTATTAGAGTGCTAAGGCCCCTCGGAGTTCCCTTGCTGGGGCTCCATGTCTATCGCAACCCATTGATAAAAGGAAGTAATTTAACCTACTAAATTTATCGAGTATTCGCGCGGCGGACACCCGCATCCGCGCGACGCTATTTCGGCTGTATCTCGAGCAGGTAGCGCCTGACCGAGAGGGACGCTCCAAGCCATCCCAGGCCTGCGGCAAACAACATCACTGCCAGCGCGTCGCCGCGCGCGAGAAAGCCGAACTCGAAGCTCGAGCCGTAGGTCTGAGCGAGCACGCGCACCTCGCTGTTCAACAGGCCGAGACCACCCCAGACGATTCCCAGCGCGAGCACTCCTCCGGCCAGGCCCTGCAGCAGCCCAAGATACAAGAACGGTCGTCGAATGTACGCATCGGTGGCGCCAATCAGCTTCGAAACTTCGATTTCATCCCGCTGAGTCAAGATCTGGAGCCGGATGGTGTTGAAGGTGACGGCAACCAGACCGAACGCAAGCAGCGCGGCAAGCAGCAATACCGCGAGGCGTCCGAGTCGGGCGAGCGAGGCCAGGCGCTGCGCCCAAAGGGCGTCGGCCTGCACATGCGACACCGACGGCAGGCCGCGCAATTCCTGCGCAAGCGCGTTTTGAACCTGCGGATTCGCGTCCCGGGTCCGGATCACGAATGCGTCTGGAAGCGGGTTGCGGTCGAGCGCGGCGACGACATCCGACAACCCGTCCTCGCCTTGCAGTTCCTTAAGCGCCTCCTCCCGCGGAACGAAGCGCACGCCGCCTACGCGAGGGTCCGCCTTGAGTCGCGCGGCGAGCTTGTCGGCATCGGCCTTGCTCGCGTCCGCCTTGAGGAAGACCGAAACCTGGGGTTCGAGCGCCACCCCGCCGGCCAGCGAAACCAGTCCCTCGAGCAGGGCGTAGCCGCCGGCGGGAAGCGACAGGGCCACGCCGATCACGAGCGCACTGATCATGCCGCCGGCCTTCTGGCCCGCGAGCTTGCCGAGCGCAGCGCGCAGCGCCATGCGGTGATGCCGCAGCCAGGCTCTCACGCCGGCACGTCCTCCGTGACCTGTCCGGCGGCGAGTCGCAGCACGCGAGTTCCATAGCGCCTGACCAGCGCCATGTCGTGGGTGGCCACCAGCACCGTAACTCCCACCTGGTTGAATGCAACAAAGATCTCTAGCACGCGCTGGGCCGCTTCGGCGTCCAGGTTTGCGGTCGGCTCGTCCGCGATCAGCACCGCGGGACGGTTCACCACCGCTCGCGCGATCGCCAGCCGCTGCTGCTCGCCGCCCGAAAGCTGAATCGGGTTCGCCTTTTCGCGCCCAAGCAGGCCTACCTTGTCCAGCGCAGCGCGCGCGCGCCGCGTCGCTTCCTTGGGCGCAAGCCCCGAGAACGACAGCGGCAGCATCAGGTTATCGAACACACTGCGGTCATACAGCAGTTTCTGATCCTGGAACACCAACCCCAGATTGCGCCGCAGGAAGGGAATCGCGGAAGGCTTGAGCGCGCTCACGTTCTGACCGTTGACGATGACCGTTCCCGCGCTCGGCCGCTCAATGGCCGGGATCAGCTTGAGAAGGGTCGACTTGCCCGCACCCGATTGACCGGTCACGAAGACCAGCTCGCCCGCGCCAACCTTCAGCGAGACGCCTCTCAGCACGTCCTGGCCGCCGCGATAGCGCTTGAAGACGGAGGAAAAGCTAATCAATCAGGGCCTCGACAAAATCCCGCGCGACGAACGGCCGCAGATCGTCGACGCCCTCGCCCACGCCCACGAAGTAAAGTGGAATCGGCCGCTCCGAGCGCGCGAGAGCGATCGCCGCCACTACGCCGCCCTTTGCCGTGCCGTCCAGTTTGGTCAGGACAAGCCCGGTGAGGCCGAGCGCCTCGTCGAATGCCCGTACCTGCGCGAGCGCGTTCTGGCCCGTATTGGCATCCAATACGAGCAGAATCTCGTGCGGCGCTCCGGGGAGCGCCTTGGCCAGCACGCGCTTTACCTTGCGGATCTCCTCCATCAAATGCAGCTGCGTGGGAAGCCGCCCCGCAGTGTCGGCGAGCACGACGTCGATGCCCCGCGCGCGCGCGGCATTCACCGCATCGAACACTACCGCGCCGGGGTCGCCGTTCTGTTGCGATATCACGCTTATCCCGTTTCGTTCGCCCCAGGTTACGAGTTGTTCCCGTGCCGCGGCGCGGAAGGTGTCGCCGGCGGCGAGCAGCACGGTCTTGCCTTCGGACTGCAGCCACTTCGCCAGCTTTCCGATCGACGTCGTCTTGCCCGAGCCGTTCACGCCGGCGATCATGATCACGCAGGGCGAGGCCCTCGAGGCGTCCAGCCCCCGCTCCAGTGGGGTGAGGATTTCCAGCAGGGCGTCCTTGAGAGCCATCTTGAGAGCAGAGGCATCCGCGATGCGCTCCTTGCGCACGCGCGCCCGCAGGTGTTCGGTAAGCACGCGGGTCGCCTCGACTCCGCAATCGGCTGCGAGCAGCGCGGTTTCGAGCTCCTCGAAGAGAGCTTCGTCGACCTTGCCTCGACCGAACAGCGCGCCGAGCCCGCCGCCAAGGCTGGCGCGCGTGCGCGCCAGCCCTGCTTTCAAGCGGGATGTCCAGGATGACTTTTCTGTCGTGGATCTTCTGCCGAGCCCAAGCACGCGGATGGCGGCGCAAAAGCCGCTAAGATTGGCGCCCGATTCTATCAAACGGGAGTCCGCGACTTTCGGGTGACTCGCACTCGCAGAAAACCGCAACCGACCGGGCGGGTTCGCATCATAGGCGGCGTCTGGCGCAGCCGACTGATCGACGTACCATCGCGCCCCGGCCTTCGCCCAACGCCGGACCGGGTGCGGGAGACCCTGTTCAATTGGCTCGGCCAGGACTTGTCGGGGCTGACTTGCCTCGATCTGTTTGCAGGCAGCGGCGCGCTCGGGTTCGAGGCCGCGTCACGCGGCGCCGCCCGCGTGGTGCTGGTGGAGGACGACGGCGAGGCGGTCGCTACCCTGCGCGCGAGTCGTGCCAGCCTCGACGCCAGATCGGTGGACGTGGTCGCGGCGGATGCGTTCGCCTACCTCGCGGGGACGACCGAACGCTTCGACGTGGTTTTCCTCGATCCGCCCTTCAGGCAGAATGTCCAGCCGGCCGTTTTGGCGGCGTTACCGCCGCGTCTCGCGCGCGACGCTCGCGTGTACTTGGAGGCTGCCTCAGCGCAGCCGGTGTCGGCGCCCTGGCAAGAGCTGCGGCGCAAACGCGCGGGGCAGGTAAGCTACCAGCTACTGCAATGGAGCGCAGATGATACGAGCCGTCTATCCGGGAACCTTTGACCCGCTCACACGCGGCCACGAGGACATCGTCAGGCGCGCTGCGGCGCTGTTCGAAGGGGTGATCATCGGGGTTGCCGACAGTCAGGCCAAGCGCCCGTTCTTCACTCGTAGCGAACGCGTGGACATGGCGAGCGAAGTGCTGCGCGATCTGAAGAATGTGAAGGTGGTTGGATTTTCAGGCTTGTTGATCGACTTTATCCGCGAACACCAGGCGCGCGTGATCATGCGCGGGCTGCGGGCGGTGGCGGATTTCGAATATGAATTCCAGCTTGCCGGGATGAATCGCAATCTGTACCCGGACGTCGAGACCATATTCCTGACCCCATCCGAACAGCACATGTTCATTTCGGCCACCCTGGTACGCGAGATCGCCACGCTTGGCGGAGATGTCTCCAAGTTCGTTCATCCCCTGGTGAGGGACAGGTTGGGCGAGAAGGTAAAGTCGCTCGGGCGCTGAAACCGGGCTAGCGCTGGCAGGACGGGCAGTAGAACGTTGCCCTCTGCCCCTGTACCTGGCGCCGGATCGGCGTCCCGCAGCAACGACAAGGCTCGCCGGCGCGGTCGTAAACGCGGTAGCGCTGCTGGAAATACCCCGGCCTGCCGTCACTGCCCACGAAGTCGCGCAGGCTGGAACCGCCCGCGCGGATTGCGTCGCGCAGGACCTTCTTGGTCGCGGCCGCGAGGCTTATGCAGCGCGCAAGCGATAGCCTGCCCGCCCGCGTGGCGGGGTGAATCCCGGCCAGGAATAGGCTTTCATTGGCGTAGATGTTGCCCACGCCGACCACGCGCGAGCTATCCATCAGCGTCTGCTTGATCGCGGAGCGCAGGCCGCGGGTCAGCGCGTGCAGACGCCTGCCGTCGAAGGCGCGCGTAAGGGGCTCGACGCCCAGGTGACGAAGCAGAGGGTGCGTGTCAGGCGACTGGTCCGTCCATATGACGGCGCCGAAGCGCCGGGGATCCCGCAACCGAAGAGTCAGCTCGCCGAGCTGAAGGTCGAAATGGTCGTGTTTCTGCGGCGGCGTTGCCTGCTCCAGCAGGCGAAGGCTGCCCGACATTCCGAGGTGGAAGATGAGGTGGCCGTCGCCGCAGTCCAGCAGGATGTACTTGCCGCGTCTGCGCAACGCGCGGATCTCCCGCCCTGCGACGCGCCCGACCGCATCCTGCACCCTCCAGCGCAGCCGGGGCTCGCGCACGACAACCCCGGTAATGAGGCGCCCTTTAAGCTGGGGCGAAATGCCGCGCAGCGTGACCTCAACTTCCGGTAGCTCGGGCACGTGAACTCAGGGGCGAGATGTCGGTCAATGTAAGGTGCCGCAACGCGGGGAGTGCTGCTTGTGCGGGTCCCCAAATATACCTAAGATGATGCGCTCAAATCGGGTTGCAGCGCAGGGTGTGATCGCGCCCTCGCCGAAACAACCTTAGGAAGGAAGATGGTCGCAATCTCCCCGACGTTGCGGAAACTCGCTCTGCTGGCCGCCCTGTCTCTGGCCGGCGGGTTGATATCTGCGCAAGCTGCGGCGGCGAGGGCCCCGGAACGGATCCCGAATGAGGAGCTGACCGAGCCGATCCTGTACGGACTGCTGCTTGGGGAAATCGCGGCGCAGCGGGGCGACACGGCCCTCGCGGCAAAGACCTACATCGAGCTCGTCAAGCGTACCCGCGACCCGCGCATTGCGCGGCGAGCGGTGGAAATCGCCAACTATGCGCGAATGCCGAAGCTCGCCCTCGAGGCGGCAAAGCTCTGGCATCAGGTCGATCCGGAGTCGGCCACCGCTTTGCAGATGGTGACGATGTACCTGGTCGCGGATCGCCGCGTCGATGAGGCGGAACCTTACCTCGAGAAGCTCCTCTCGGCGTCCACCACCAGGCCGGAAAAAGTCTTCATGCAGCTCAATCAGCTGCTGGCGGGAAATCCCGACAAGGCCGCCAATCTCAGGGTCGTCCGGAAATTGGCCGCAAAGTATCCGCATCTGGCGAACGCGCATTTCGCGATTGCGCAGGCGGCGGTCGCGGCGGGTAATGAGTCGCTTGCGATGCGCGAAATACGCCGCGCGGAGGAGCTGCGCCCCGACTGGGGCCTCGCAGCCGTGTTCGAGGCCCGGATTCTGCTGAAGAAGTCGCCAGAGGAAGCCGACCGGCTGCTGGAGAAGTTCCTCGCCAAGTACCCGGATCAGGATGTCCGCATGAGCTATGCGCGCCTGCTGGTGGGCGAGAAGCGCTACGCGAAGGCCAGACAGCAGTTCGAGAAACTGCTCGCGGCGAACCCCGAAAATACCGAGATCATCTATGCGGTTGGCCTTCTGGCGTATCAGCTCAAGGACTACGCCGCGGCGGACGCGAGCATACGTCGCTTGCTCGAGCTGGGGTACCAGGATCCCGACGGCGCGCGCTACCTGCTTGGAGAGATCGCCGAAGCCCAGAAGAACTGGCCGAGGGCGATTAGCTGGTACGAGAAGATCCAGAGTGGCGACCATTATCTTCCTTCTCGCCTGCGCGTCGCGCAGGCGATGGCCAAGGAAGGGAAGCTCGACGCCGCACGCGAATATCTGCACTCGATCAAGGTGAGCAGCAAAGAGGGCGAGGCTCAGGTAGTCATTGCCGAGGCCCAGTTGCTGCGCGATGCCGATGAGCCCGGCAAGGCATTCAACGTGCTCGACGACGCGTTGAAGGCGCAGCCGGATCAGCCCGAGCTGCTGTACGACTTGGCGCTTACCGCGGAGAAGCTGGGCCGTTACAAGCTGTCCGAGGAGAGCCTGCGCAAGGTCATCAAGCTGAAACCCGATTACGCGCACGCCTACAATGCGCTGGGATATTCCCTTGCCGACCGGGATCAGCGCTTGCCGGAGGCCCGCAAGCTCATCGAAAAGGCGCTCGAGCTGAGGCCGAACGACAGCTACATCATCGATAGCATGGGCTGGGTGATGTACCGGCAAGGCGACCTTCAGGCGGCGGCAGGCTACCTCCGGCGTGCGTACAACGACCAGCACGACGCCGAAATCGGCGCCCATCTGGGCGAGGTGCTCTGGGTGCAGGGCAAACACGACGAGGCGCGGCGCGTCTGGGACGAGGCGCTCAAGGACCATCCCGAGAACGAGGTGTTGCGCGAGACTGTCCGGCGCTTCGAGCACTAGAGTAGCCGGGGGTGAGCGCGACAAGAGGCCTGCATGTCGTTGCCGCCGCGGCGCTGATGATGCTTGCGGCCTGCGCGGAGCTCAAATTCCAGCAGCCCGCGAAGGGCTTGGAGTTCGCGCTGACAGGCCGCATCGCGGTGCGCTACAACCACGAAGGCTCGAGCGGCAACATCGAGTGGCGCCATCGGGCGAACGGCGATGAGATGCTGATCACTTCGCCGTTCGGGCAGGGTATCGCGCGCATCGAGCGCGACGGCAAGGTCGTGTCCGTGACGACTGCCGACCGGCACGTGTATCGAGCACACGACGCGGAGTCGCTCACCGAGCAGGTGCTCGGATTCCGGGTACCTCTCGCCGGCCTGGCGGACTGGGTGCGCGCGAGGCCCGCAGCCGGGCCCGCTCGCGAGACCCGGGATCCTCGCGGCCGGCCGAGCGAAATAGAGCAGAATGGGTGGCGGATCGAATATCTGGCCTACCTCGACGACGGTAATCTGCCCGCTCGCCTTCGCCTGATCTATCCCGGACTGGAGCTGCGACTGGCCATTACGCAATGGCAAATGCGGCCGTGACGGAACTGCAGTGGTATCCCGCCCCGGGCAAGCTCAACCTGATGCTCCACGTTCTGGGCCGCCGCAACGACGGCTACCACCAGCTGCAGACAGTTTTCCGCCTGATCGATCGCTGCGACAGGGTTGGCGTAGGCCTGCGCTCCGACGGCGAACTGCGCCGCGTCGAGCCCCACGCGGATCTGCCCGAGGCGCAGGACCTTACGCTTCGCGCAGCCCGCGTGCTCAAGGAGCATGCGGTGTCGCGCGCCGGGGCGGCCGCACGCATGCTCGGCGCCGATCTCGCCCTGGAAAAGAAGCTGCCGATCGGCGGCGGCCTGGGTGGTGGATCGTCCGACGCGGCGACGGTGCTCCTCGTGCTGAACCGGGTATGGGAACTGAACCTGCCGCGCGTGGAGTTGATGCGGCTGGGTCTGCAGCTCGGTGCCGACGTGCCGTTTTTCGTGTTCGGCGAATCAGCCTTGGGAGAGGGCATCGGCGAGCGCTTGACCGCGCTTAGCCTGCCGTCTGCCTGGTATCTCGTTCTGGTACCTCAAGTTGCGGTTTCCACGAAGGAAATCTTCTCCGACCCCGCGTTGACACGGGATACGAAACATCTCAAAATACCGCCCTTTTTGTCGGGGCAAGGGAGAAACGACCTCGAACCGGTCGTAGCCGCCAACTACCCCGACGTCGCGGCGCACCTCGCGTGGCTCAGGCAGCATGCGGCGGGCGCCCGCATGACGGGATCAGGGGCCTGCGTATTCGCAGAATTCACCGAAGCAGGCAAGGCGCAGGACATTCGATCGCGGCTGCCGGAGACGATGCAGGGTTTCGTAACCGCGGGACTGCAGCATCACCCGCTCCGCGACTGGACTGATTGAGGATGGGCGGGGGAGGATTCCCGCAAATCGGAAGAAATTGGGGAGTCGCCAAGCTGGTTAAGGCACCGGATTTTGATTCCGGCATTCCCAGGTTCGAATCCTGGCTCCCCAGCCATTAACTAGCACTGGACCACCCGAAATGGTCGGCACGTCGCTCGAGCGACTGATGGTGTTTACCGGCAACGCGAACCCGCGCCTTGCGCAGGACGTGACGCGCCATCTCAATATTTCGCTCGGCCGCGCGGTGGTGGGCAAGTTCTCGGACGGCGAGGTGATGGTGGAGCTGCTCGAGAATGTGCGCGGCAAGGATGTCTTTGTTCTGCAATCGACCTGCGCGCCCACCAACGACAATCTGATGGAGCTGCTCGTGATGGTCGACGCGCTGCGGCGCTCGTCGGCCGCGCGAGTGACCGCAGCGATACCTTATTTCGGTTATGCGCGCCAGGACCGCCGGCCGCGCTCGGCCCGCGTCGCGATCAGCGCCAAAGTCATCGCGAACATGCTCACGTCGGTCGGCGTTTCGCGAGTGCTGACGATGGATCTGCACGCCGATCAGATTCAGGGCTTTTTCGACATTCCGGTCGACAATATCTACGCCGCGCCGCTGCTTCTGGGCGACGTCTGGAAGCAAGGCTACGAGAACCTGATCGTCGTTTCGCCGGATGTGGGAGGCGTGGTTCGGGCGAGGGCGCTCGCCAAGCGGCTCGAGTCCGACCTCGCGATCATCGACAAGCGGCGGCCGCGAGCGAATGTCTCCGAGGTGATGAATGTGATCGGAGAAGTCGATGGCCGGACCTGCGTGATCATGGACGACATGGTCGATACGGCCGGCACGCTTTGCAAGGCCGCCCAGGTGCTCAAGCAGGAGGGAGCCACCAAGGTGGTCGCCTATTGCACGCACGCGGTACTTTCAGGCGGCGCGGTCGAACGCATTGCGAGCTCGGACATCGACGAGCTCGTGGTAACCGACACGATTCCCCTTAGCGAGCAATCTCAAGCATGCCCCAAGATCCGGCAGCTGTCAGTGGCGACTTTGCTTGCAGAGACGATCTTGAGGATTTTCACTGAGGAATCGGTGAGCTCGCTGTTCATCGAGTAGGCAGGTTTATCAACCCCGCCCGCGTCTGGTCGCGGACCTGGCGGTCATCTGGAAGGAGTAGATATGACGATCGAAATCAGCGCCAACAGGCGCGACACGCAGGGAACGGGTGCGAGCCGCCGCCTGCGCCGCGCTGGCAAAGTGCCGGGCATCGTATATGGCGGAGACGCCCAGCCGGTAAATATCGAGCTCAACCACAAGGATCTCCTCAAGAATCTGCACACCGAAGCGTTCCACGCCTCGATACTGTCGCTGAAGATGGAGGGCCGGACGGAGCAGGTTCTGCTGCGCACCTTCAACATGCATCCGTTCAAGGCGGAGGTGCAGCACGTAGATTTCCAGCGCGTCTCGAAGGACAAGAAGATCCACATGAAGGTGCCGCTTCATTTCATCAACGCCGACAAGTCCCCTGGCGTGAAGCAGCAGGGCGGAGTCGCGAGCCACGTGATGAACGAGCTCAACATCGCCTGCCTTCCGGACGATCTTCCGGAGTTCGTGGAGGTCGACATGGGCGAGCTGGCGGTAGGCGGATCGATCCACGCGAAGGACATCAAGCTGCCCAAGGGCGTCGAAGCGATTCTCCATCGAGGCGAAAATCCCGTCGTCGCGACGGTTCTTCTGCCGACGCTGGTCGCGGAAGAGGAAGCGCCCGCCGAGGAGGCCGCACCGGCCGCCGCGGAGGTGCCGACCTCCGCGCAGGCTGCGCCGGAAAAGGCGCCCGAAGCTGCCGCCTCCGAGAAGGCCGGCGACAAGAAAGAGAAAAAGTAAGCCCGTTGGCAACGACGTGCGGCAGGGACTTTGCGGTCCTTGCCGCTTTTCTTTCTAGGCAAGCATGCCGGGCATACGCCTAATCGTCGGCCTGGGAAATCCGGGACGGGAGTACGAACGCACGCGCCACAACGCGGGGTTCTGGCTCGTCGAGCGCTTCGCTGCGCGGGAGCGCATCGCGCTGAAGCGTGAGGCCAAGTACCACGCCCATGTCGGCCGACACGAGCCCAGCGGCGCATGGCTGCTGCTGCCGCAGACCTACATGAATGCAAGCGGCAAGTCGGTCGCGCTGCTCGCCGGATTCTTCAAGATTCCTCCGGCCGAGATTCTGGTCGCGCACGATGAGCTGGACTTCCTGCCGGGGGTCGCGAGGATGAAACAAGGGGGCGGCGTCGCCGGCCACAACGGATTGAAAGACATCGCCGCCCGCGTCGGTGGGCTGGATTTCTGGCGTCTGCGGATCGGTATCGGTCACCCCGGAGACAAGAGCCAGGTCGCCGATTACGTGCTGCGCAAGCCGCCGACGGAAGAACGAGAGGACATCGAGCGGGCCATCGACAGGTCGCTCGAAGTCCTGCCCCAGTGCCTGGCGGGAGACCTGCAGGCCGCAATGTTGAAGTTGCATACGAAGGAAAAAGCTTGAGCCTGAAATGCGGCATCGTGGGCCTGCCGAATGTAGGCAAGTCCACTCTCTTTAACGCGCTCACCAAGGCCGGAATCGCGGCCGAGAATTACCCGTTCTGCACCATCGAGCCCAACGTCGGAATCGTCGAGGTTCCTGATTCGAGAATCGACGATCTGGTCGAGATCGCCAAGCCGCAAAAGGTGATCCCGGCGGTGGTGGAGTTCGTCGACATCGCCGGACTCGTTGCAGGTGCGTCCAAAGGGGAGGGGCTGGGGAATCAATTTCTCGCCAACATTCGGGAGACCGATGCGATCGCTCATGTCGTCCGGTGTTTCGAAGACCCCAATGTCGTGCATGTCGCCGGCAAAGTCGATCCCGTATCTGACATCGAGACCATCGCGACCGAGCTCGCACTTGCGGATCTGCAGACCGTCGAGAAGCAGCTCGCGCGCAACGCGAAGGTCGCCAAGGCGGGAGGCGACAAGGGGGCTCAGCGGCTCGTCGCCGTGCTCGAGAAGGTCCAGGCCGTGCTGAACGACGGCCGTCCGGCGCGAACGGTCGAGCTGTCCAACGAGGAGCTGGCGGTGCTGAAGCCGCTGTTTCTGCTCACGATGAAGCCGACTTTGTACGTCGCGAACGTCAACGAGAACGGATTCCGGGACAATCCCCTGCTCGCGGCAGTGGAGGCGCACGCTGCGACAGAGGGCGCGCCGGTAGTGGCGATATGCGCCGCGCTCGAGGCGCAGATCGCGGACATGTCGGCGGACGACAAGAAGATCTTTCTGGCCGACATGGGAATGGACGAGCCGGGACTCAATCGGGTCATTCGCGCGGGCTACGCGTTGATGGGACTGCAGACCTATTTCACCGCCGGGCCGAAGGAGGTGCGTGCCTGGACCGTCCCGATCGGCGCAACTGCGCCGCAGGCCGCAGGCGTGATCCATACGGACTTCGAGCGCGGCTTCATCCGCGCCGAGGTCGTTGCTTACGCCGACTTTGTCGCCTGCAAGGGCGAGCACGGCGCGAAGGAGGCGGGCAAGCTGCGGGTCGAGGGCAAGGATTACGTCGTCAGGGACGGCGACGTGATGCACTTTCGCTTCAATGTCTAGGCTTCGATAGGAGCCGGGTCAGCGCTGCAGCGCGGTGGGGCACACGAACTGGCGAATCGCGTCGGCGGTAGAGTCTGGTGCGATGCGCCGAGAAACGGACTTCGGCCGCAATTCCCCGAGTAGCCGTCCTTCGTCGTCGAAATAGGCGATCGAATCCACGGCCACCGTGCGCGCGAAACAGTCCACGGATTCCTCGCTACGCCGCGTCTGGTACGCGAGCCCCCCGGATTGTCTCGGCGGCGCGTACCTGGTCATGTGCGAGTATCGCACCCTGGACTGCCCACTCTGTCGAAGGGTCGAGGCGTCGACGTAGTCCTTGACCGTATCACCTGCCGACAGGTTTTGGCTCACCAGCTGCCAATCTGCGGCGCGAGCCGCCGCGGCAGCGGTCAGCAGCACTGCGCACAGGACTATTCGCATCCTTTGGCGGGTGTCGCGGTCAGGAGAGCGATCTGACGCGGTTCTTGATGATCTTGACTCGGTCGCCCGGCTTCCATTTCGGGGCGTAATTCGCCCGGATTGCCCGAATCGACCCGTCGTCCATACGGACACTGACCTCGTAGATCCTGGGTGGTGCGGACGTCGCCGTCGCGCCGCTCAAGGCGCTCAACAGCATCACGATCGCTTCATCGCGACTGGTGGAAATGGTGCTGATGCGGTAATCGGCGCGGGAAGCCTTAATCTCTTCTACCCGCTCGACGATCCCGCAATAGCGACAGGTGGTCTGCACGAGTGGCGTCGCCGCGAGTGACTGATCCAGGACGGCCCCGCCGTACTGGTTCAGAACCCCGAATCCCGCGAGACCTCCGGCGAGGAGCGCCGCGCCCAGCATGACCGGCATCCGATTCAGAAATCCTGTCTCGCGGGCGTCCATGAGCAAACCCTACCCGGCCGCGGGAAGGACACATACGCCCTATTTCTCACTTCGCCGGCAAAAATCGTTCGCCGCGGTCAAAAGACGTCCGCCGCAGGTTTGCTGCGACGCGTCAGCACCATTATCCGGCAATATGGCGCATGGGCCCGAAACCCGACGCGCCGCTTACGCTGGACACCGCCCGAGGCGAAGACCTGCCCCAATTGACCGAGCTTGTCTGCTTGCTGCTGGCCCAGGAGGCCGATTTCGAGCCCGAACGCGACAGGCAGCACCGCGCCCTCGGCGCAATCCTGTCCAACGCGGCAATTGGAAGAATCTACGTCGTGCGCGAAAGCAACGCCGTGATCGCGATGGCGAGCCTTCTTTACACCGTGAGCACCGCCGAAGGCGGCAAGGCGGCTTGGCTGGAGGACGTGGTGGTGCGGCCGGACCGCCGCGGACGGGGAATCGGCAGGAGGCTGCTCGAGCATCTCTCGGCGCAGGCGCGCGCCGACGGGGTGTTGCGGATTACGCTGCTTACCGACCCCGGAAACGCGCCGGCCCACGCGCTCTATCAGGGGCTTGGCTTTCGGCTTTCCGCGATGCGGCCCATGAGGCTGACGCTGAGCTAGCGCGTCAGTGGGACACCCGGATCGTGGGCCCCGGCGCCGCCCATACGCCGCGCAGGGTCGCACGGGCTCCGTTGAAGACCAGGAAGCTCTGCGCCCCGTAATGCGGCAACGGGCGGCTGAGCGAAAGCAGGGAGGGTGCGTCGCGCGCCGACACGACCGCCACGGGGGGCAGTCCGGCGCCCCGGCGGACGGTCCAGACATGGGCGGTTCCGCGCCTCGCGAGGCTGCGTGGCCTCGCCGGCAAGCCGAGCCGCGCAAGTGCCGCATCGACGTCGGCGTCGAGACCGATGAGCATGACCGGAGAGCCTGGCGCGGAGATCTTTCGAATCGGCAGCACGCGCGCAGGATTCTCAAAGAAGGCCTGCGCCACCGCCTGCGCGGCCTGCTCGATCTCCGCACCAGGCGAAACGATCGCGACCCGCGGCGCGCGCGCGAGTGCCCATTGGCGCAGAATCGGCGGCAGTTGCGCGGGATCGAGCACGCGCCACAACCGCAAATCCGGATCGAGGCGCACGCCGTCGGGCGCGTGCGCCACGTGCAGCGTCACCGTCTGGCGCTCTCGCTCGAGGTCGACCCAGCGGGTTTGCGCGCCCGCGCCGGTCAAGAGCTCGACCGGCACCCGCAGCCGGTAAGCCGGATTCGACTGCGAGAACGTAAGTTGCAGGCGGGCGCCTCCGGGCGCCGTGCTCATCTTCGCCGACTCGATCCGCAGTTGCGGGGCGCCGGCACGCTCGACCCACTGGGAGAAATACCATGACAGATCGCGACCGGAGGAATGCTCGAACGCCCGCTGCAGGTCGCGCCAGGAGGCGGTCCGAAAGCGGTACGCGCGCCAGAATTCCCGCAGGCCGCCGTAGAAGGCCCGCGCACCGATCAGCTCGCGCAACATGAAGAACACCATCGCCGACTTGCCGTAGCCTACGGCGGCGGCGCTGCCGTGAGCGCGGGAGCGGAATTGGGCGAGCGAAGGTTGTTGGCCGGCGGGCAGCGCTGCGTAGTCACGCAGCCATGCAAGACGCGCGGCACGCGCCGCTTCCGGCGAGGCGTCCTCCTTGTAGGCGTAATCCGCCATGAACGTCGTGAGTCCCTCGCTCCAGTTGCCTTTCGAGTAGTCGACGTAAACGCCATTACCCCACCAGTTGTGGAGCACTTCGTGCCCGAGCGAGGTTGCACGGATGAAAGGCAGCTTCAGCACCGATGCACCCAGATAGGTGAGCGTCGGCATGCCGAAGCCCGTCGGCAGTGGGCTGGCGACGACCGAAAACGACGCGAAGGGGTAGCGGCCGATCATTTTGCTGTAGCGCTCGATGTAGCGCTGGCTGTCCGCCAGATAACCTGCCGCGAGCGGGGAGAGGTCGGGATAGAAGTAGGTACGCAGCCGCAGCGGCGCCGCGCCGGCCCGTTGCAGCAGCTTCTCGCTTACCACGTAAGGTCCCGCCATGAGTTCGATGCCTTCGGCCGGGTGGTCGAAGCGGAAGCTCGCGCGGTAGCGTCCGCCCGACGAACTTTCCTCTACCAGCCGCCCAGGAACCAGTCCGCGCTGACGGGCCGGGAGCGAGAGCCTGACGCTGTAGCGGAACGGCTGGTTGGCGGCCGGATACCAGTCGCTCGCGGCGGGCAGGTAGCTGCCCGCGGGCGAAACCATCGCCCGCTTCGTCTGCAGCACGGCGCGGAAGTCGAGGGAGGGATCGAGCGCCGGCAAGGTGCCGCTGTAGTCGATCCGAAGCTTCCCCGCCTTGCCGACGGCGATGCGCCACACGTTGACCTGGCCTTCGCCGCTCTCGAGCGCGACCGCGACGGGGGCGCCGTCGAGGCTTGCCGATCGAACGACGAGCGTGCGATTCAGCTCGAAGCTATACGTCCCGGTTGCCTGCAATTCGGCTCTTGCATGGAGCATTCGGGATGCCGGGTCGAGCCGCACCTCGAGAGCAAGCCGCGCCGGGCCGCCCAGCGCCATCTTCGGCGCCAGCGCGATGACGAGCAGCAGGGCAATGCGCCAGGGCCGGATCATTTCCCGGGCGGGAACTTGGCAACCAGATCGATCTCTTTCTTGCCGCGCCGTACACGCATCGGCAGCCAGGTGCCCGCCGGCTGCTCCTGAACCGCGCGAATCACGTCGTCGACGCCCGCGACTGCGGCGCCGGCGATCGAGACGAACCGATCGCCTGCGCGCAAACCGCTTCTCTCAGCCAGACTGCCCTTCACTACCTCCACGACGCCAATGCCGTCCTTTGTCTGCTCGATACGGACGCCGAGCCTCGGAGGCGGCGGCGCAGACGAGGGCAGCGTCGAGATCGCGAATACGGCGTCTGCGATGCCGTCGAGTTTCGTGCAGTCCTCGCCGGCTCGCACTGGCAAGAGCATGCCGACGTCATGTATGCCGAGGTCGCGCAACTGGTGCGCGACGCCGCGTCCATAACGGACGTGACCGCTGCCCATGACGCCGACCACCAGGGTGTCGGCGCCGCCTGCCGCGCGCACCGCATCCGCGAGCCCCTGTGCCATGGCGCGGTCCCAGACCGTCTGCGAATCGACAAAATGCAGAAACCCCGGTCCATCGCGACGGGCCCCTTGCGGGCCACGGGCCTCGGGGTGGAGCTTGTAGACCTCGAACAGGTCATCGAGATAGGCCTGCGAGGGCGGGGCGGGGCGCGTGATGCCTTCCTTCCGCGAAGCCGGCACCGCATCCCAACCCTTGTCCGAAATCGCGCGGATGAGCTCGGGGTCGACGTTCAGCGCCCGCATCGGGATCCCGTTGATTCGCGCAAATCGAAACAGCGGCAGGTAAAGGTCCGGCGGAAAACCCCAGACCTTTGCCCAGTCGCTCCGCTCGAGAAACTGCCGCTCCGAGAGCTTGCCCGCGATCCACTGGTCCAGCACCGGTTGGGCGCGACGCGGAAACGCCTCGAATCCGATCGCCATTCGCGGCTGCAGGAGGTGCAGGGCACCCAGCGTCGCCAGCTGCCAGGCGTGGTGATCGGCGTCGTCGTGCTGCTCCCCGAGCAGGACGACCTGCCGGCGCGCCATGTCTGCGAGCACAGTCGGGCCCTGCACAGCGCGTACGCCGTCCCGGCCCGTGGCGTACCACCCGGAGGGCTTCAGGCAGCTGCTGGCCTGCGCGCCGGCGCAGAATCCCAGCGCCGCGGCCGCGATTGCCAGCGCATACCTCGGGATCCGGCTCACGTCCGGCTGTCTATGCGACGGCTGCGGCACGCACCGCGCGCCTTCGTTCGTTCTCGGTCAGATGGCGCTTGCGGATACGGATGGTCTTGGGCGTCACTTCGACCAACTCGTCGTCTTCGATGAACTCGATCGCAAACTCCAGCGTCACCCTGACCGGCGGGGTCAGCAGCACGTTCTCGTCCTTGCCCGAGGCGCGTACATTGGTCAGCTTCTTGTTCTTGATCGGATTCACGACAAGGTCGCTTTCGCGGCTGTGGATGCCGACGATCATGCCTTCGTAGACTCTGTCGCCCGGACTGACGAACAGCCTGCCCCGTTCCTGCAGGTTGAAGAGGGCGTAGCCGACGGCCGTGCCGTTCTCCTGCGACACCATGGCTCCGTTGCGCCGCCCGGGCATGTCGCCCTTCCATGGCCCGTAATCGTCGAAGACGTGGCTGAGAATCCCGTTCCCGCGCGTCGAATTCATGAACTCGCCCTGAAAGCCGATCAGGCCCCGGGCCGGGATACGGTAATCCAGCCGCACGCGGCCGCGCCCGTCCGGGACCATGTCCGCCATCTCGCCGCGCCGCGCGGCGAGCGCTTCCATGACGGGTCCCTGGTGCGATTCTTCGACGTCGAGCGTGAGCATCTCGAACGGCTCCTGCAGGACGCCGTCCTCCACGCGCGTAATCACGCGCGGCCGGCTGACGGCCACTTCGTAACCCTCGCGCCGCATGTTCTCGACCAGGATCGAAAGATGGAGCTCGCCTCGCCCGGACACGAGAAACACGTCCGCGTCGCTCGTGTCCTCCACGCGCAGCGCCACGTTGGTAAACAGCTCGCGCATCAGGCGTTCGCGGATCTGGCGGCTGGTGAGGAACCTGCCCTCGGTGCCGGCGAAAGGCGAGGAATTCACCTGGAAGTTCATCGTGATCGTCGGCTCGTCGACCCGCGGCGCGGGCAGGGCGTCGGGATGTTCCGGGTCGCACAGCGTGCAGCCGATGGTCAGGGCGTCGACCCCGGTAAACTGCACGATGTCCCCGGCCGCCGCCTCTTCGAGCGGCACGCGTTCCAGACCGCTGAAGCCGAATACCTGCGCGATCTTGGCCCGCACCGGAGCCTGTCCCGGCAGCATCACCATGACCTCGCTCGCGGGCTTCAGTCGTCCGCGGCGGATGCGGCCGATTCCGATCCGCCCGACATAGCTTGAATAGTCGAGCGCCGATATCTGCAGCTGCAGCGGCCCGTCCGCATCGACGTCCATCGGCGCGGGAACCCTCTCCAGAATCGCATCGAACAGGGGCCGCATGTCCCGTCCGCGCGCGGTCGGGTCCGTCGACGCCCAGCCCTGCAGTGCGGAGGCGTACACCACGGGGAAATCGAGCTGCTGTTCGGTGGCGCCGAGCTTGTCGAACAGCTCGAACGTGTGGTTGACCACCCAGTCCGGGCGCGCGCCGTCGCGGTCGACCTTGTTGACCACGACGATCGGCCGCAGACCGAGCGCGAGCGCTTTCTTGGTCACGAAACGCGTTTGCGGCATGGGGCCCTCGACCGCGTCCACCAGAAGCAGAACTCCGTCGACCATGCCAAGCACGCGCTCGACTTCACCGCCGAAGTCCGCGTGGCCGGGCGTATCGACGATGTTGATGTGCACGCCCGAGTATTCGACCGCGCAGTTCTTCGCGAAGATCGTGATTCCGCGCTCGCGCTCGATGTCGTTGGAGTCCATCACTCGCTCGGTGATCCGCTCGTGGGCGGCGAACGCGCCGGCTTGATGCAGCAGCTTGTCGACCAGCGTGGTCTTGCCGTGGTCGACGTGGGCGATGATGGCGATATTGCGGATCTGGCGGGACATGGTGGAGGGGCGCTGCGAGGCCGCTATTCTAGCAGTCGAAGTCCCCCAGGTCGCGTGCGTTACACTTGCGGCGCACCCGATTCCCCAAATCCTGCGGAGCGTTTAAATGCCATTACCGGAACTGCTGCAGGGGCGCCTGCGCCTGCCGGTCGTCGGTTCGCCGCTGTTCATCGTGTCGAATCCCGAACTGGTCATCGAGCAGTGCAAGGCGGGCGTGGTCGGCTCCTTTCCGGCGCTGAACGCGCGACCCAAGGAGCAGCTCGAAGTCTGGCTTCAGCGCATATCCTCCGAGCTGGCCGCCTGCTCGAATGCCGCCCCCTACGCGGTCAATCAAATCGTTCATGCGTCGAACGACCGGCTGGGCCACGACATGGACGTCTGCGAGCGATTCCGCGTGCCGATCGTGATCACGTCGTTGCGCGCCCCGGACGAGATCGTGCCGCGGGTGCACGGATGGGGCGGTCTGGTGTTTCACGACGTGATCAGCGTGCGGCATGCGCGGCGGGCCATGCAGGCGGGCGTAGACGGGCTCATCCTGGTGTGCGCCGGCGCGGGAGGGCACGCCGGAACGCTGAGCCCGTTCGCCTTGGTGCAGGAGGTGAAGCGCTTCTTTCCCGGCACGATACTGCTTGCGGGAGCGATTTCCACCGGCGATGCGGTTCTCGCCGCGCAGGCCGCGGGCGCGGACCTGGCCTACATCGGCACGCGCTTCATCGCGACCAAGGAGGCGAACGCCAAAGCGGAGTACAAGGCCATGCTCGTCGATGCCGCGGCGGCCGATATCGTCTACACGCCGCTGTTCACCGGCGTGAACGGCAACTATCTGCGCCCGAGCGTGGCCGCCGCCGGCCTCGACCCCGACAATCTGCCGCTGGCCGACAAAAAGACGATGAATTTCGGTTCGGGCGGGAACGTCGAAAAGAAGGTCTGGCGCGACATCTGGAGCGCCGGCCAGGGCGTCGGCGAAATCGACGACGTACCCGCGACGGCCGAGGTGGTCGAACGGCTGGCCCGGGAGTACCGGTCCGCGTTCGAGCGTCTAAGCGCTCAGGCGCCCTTTTTCTGCGGCGCGCAGGTCGACAAGCCGAGCAGCGCGTAGAGCGGGCAGAAGCCAAACAGTCCCGTCCCGAGCGGAACCAGTCCTACCAGGCCCCACCACCTTGCCGGACCCTCGAATAGAAAGAGGAGGGACAGCAGACCGATCCCGACGATGATGCGCAGCGCCTTGTCGATTCCGCCTACGTTCGCTTTCATCTTCCTGCTCCTTGGCTGGTCATGAGTATGACCAGCCAAGGCTAGCAGCGCGTCGGGCAAGGCCTTTGACGCCGGTCAAGCCGGGGCTCAGATTCCCCCGAGCATTAGGTACTTCACCTCCAGATACTCCTCGATGCCGTACTTCGAGCCCTCGCGGCCGAGGCCGGACTGCTTGACCCCGCCGAAGGGCGCGATCTCGGTGGAGAGGATCCCGCTGTTGACGCACACCATGCCGGTTTCCATCTGCTCTGCGACGCGGAAGATGCGGCCGATGTCGCGGCTGTAGAAATAGCCCGCCAGCCCGAACTCGGTGGCGTTCGCCATTGCGATCGCCTCGTCGTCGGTCTTGAAGCGGTACAGCGGAGCGACCGGGCCGAAGGTCTCCTCGTTCGATACGCGCATCTGCTGTGTCACGCCGGTCAGGATCGTCGGCTCGAAGAACAGGCCCCCGCGGCTGTGCGGCTTGCCGCCGAGCATCACCCTGGCGCCTTTGGCGGTCGCGTCGGCGACGTGCTCCTCGACCTTCTTCATCCCCTGCTGGTCGATCAGCGGGCCGATGACCACGCCCGCCTCCGTCCCCAGGCCAACCTTGAATTCCTTGACCTTGTCGGCGAGCTTGGCGGCGAAGGCATCGTAGACCGCATCCTGCACGTAGATGCGGTTGGCGCAGACGCAGGTCTGGCCGGCGTTGCGGTACTTGCTCGCAATGGCGCCGTCGACCGCGGCATCGAGATCGGCGTCGTCGAAGACGATGAACGGCGCGTTGCCGCCCAGCTCGAGCGAGAGCTTCTTGATCGTGTCGGCCGACTGGCGCATCAGGATGCGGCCCACTTCGGTCGAGCCGGTGAAGGAAACCTTGCGCACCGTCGGGTTGGCGCACATCTCCTTGCCGATGGTCGGCGCATCGCCCGTGACCACGTTGAACACGCCCTTGGGGACGCCCGCGCGCTCGGCGAGCTCGGCCATCGCGAGCGCCGAGAACGGCGTCTGCTCCGCGGGCTTGATGACGACCGTGCAGCCGGCGGCGAGCGCGGGCGCCGCCTTGCGCGTGATCATCGCGTTGGGGAAGTTCCAGGGTGTGATCATGGCCGACACGCCGATCGGCTGCTTCAGCACCAGGATCCGCTTGTCGGGCTGGTGCTGCGGGATCACGTCGCCGTAGACGCGCTTTGCTTCTTCCGCGAACCACTCGACGAACGAGGCGCCGTAGGCGATCTCGCCTTTCGCCTCGGCGAGCGGTTTGCCCTGCTCGGTGGTGAGGATGAGCCCCAGGTCGTCCTGGCTGGCCATCATCAGGTCGAACCACTTGCGCAGGATCGCCGCGCGCTCCTTCGCGGTCTTGGCGCGCCACGCCGGCCAGGCCCTGTCGGCGGCTTCGATCGCGCGCTTGGTCTCGGCGGCGCCCATGTCTGGCACGCTGCCGATGATCTCTGCGGTCGCCGGATTGTCGACCGAGAAGGTCTTCTTCGAATCGGCGGCGACCCAGGCGCCGTCGATGTAGCACTGTTCGCGGAAAAGCTTGGGATCCTTGAGGTTGAGGGCCGGCAGGCCGGCGCGGGACGGAGCGTTCATAAGTCCTCCGGTACGGTGAACCGTGAATTTTACCGCTTCGACCCCGGCGCCGGACAGCCGGGGCTAGAAAGTGCCCGGGAAGGCGCCCCCGTCCAGCAGGAGATTCTGGCCGACGATGTACCCTGAATTCGCGCCGCACAGGAATGCGCACGCCTCGCCGAATTCCTCGACCGTGCCAAAGCGCCTCGACGGATTGGCGTCTGCGCGCTGCCTGGCCAGTTCGGCCGCGGTCTTGCCGAGCTTCTTCGCGTTGAACTCCATGTTCGAGCGCAAACGGTCGGTATCGAACGGTCCCGGGAGAAGGTTGTTGATCGTCACGTTGTGCTGCGCGACCGCACGCGACAGGCCGGCGACGAAGCCGGTCAGGCCCGTACGCGCCCCGTTGGACATGCCCAGCTCGGGGATCGGCATCTTCACCGCGCCCGAAGTGATGTTGACGATGCGGCCGAACTTGCGTCCGATCATGCCGTCGATCGTCGCCTTGATGAGCTCGATCGGGGTGAGCATGTTCGCCTCCAGCGCCTTGACCCAGTCATCCCGCGACCAGTTGCGGAAGTCCCCCGGCGGCGGCCCTCCCGCATTGTTCACCAGGATGTCTGGCTGGGGGCAGGCCGCGAGCGCGGCGGCGCGTCCTTCCGGCGTGGTGATGTCCCCGGCGACCGCGGTCACCTTGACGTCCGTTGCCTTGCGGATCTCCTCGGCGGTCGCCTCGAGCGCCTCCTTGCCGCGTGCGGTGATCACCAGGCTGACGCCCTCGCGGGCGAGCGACATCGCGCAACCCTTGCCGAGACCCTTCGACGCGGCGCACACGAGGGCCGTTCTTCCTTTGATTCCCAGATCCATGCCTAGCTCCTGATGGTCGAAACGGATAGACTGCGAAGGTTACCAGCGCGGGTGGCTTGCATACCCCCGGCGCCCGGCAAGGGAAGGGCGGGCATTTATCACATTTCCTTGCAAATCCACGTGACAAAAGTCCTCCTTCGCGCGTGGAAAAAGTCCTATTCTTCTATGTGAAACGGGTCCTTATTGGGGGACGTCATGTTAATGACCAGGACAAGGAGATACATCGGCGGGGCGATCCTTCTCGCGCTCGCGACGGGCGCGTACGCCAGCGTCGATGCGGGGCGCGTCGAGTTTGTATTCGGCAACTCGCGAGCGCTTGCACCGAATGGTGCGGAACGCCTTCTTAAGAAAGGCGATGCGGTGCACGAGGGCGACACGGTGATCACCGGGCCCAGCGCGAGCCTTCAGCTTCTTATGGTGGACCGGGCGATGCTCGCGGTGCGCCCGAACTCGAGGCTGCGCATCGACACCTACCGCTTCAAGGGCAAGGAGGACGGCAGCGAGCTCGGCGTGCTGCGCCTCATCAAGGGCACGTTCCGCTCGATCACCGGAATGATCGGGCATACGAACAAGAAGAACTATCGGATCATCACCGAGACCGCCAATATCGGCGTGCGCGGCACGGACCACGAGGCGGGCTACCTGCTTCCCGGTCAGCCCGAGGGCGCGCCGGGCACCTACGACAAGGTGAACTGGGGCGGGACCTACATCAAGACCCCGTGGGGCAGCGTCGACGTCTCGCCCAACGAGGTGGGCTTCGCCAGCAGCAAGCCGGGTTCCGTGCCGGTTCTTCTGCAAGGCATCCCGGGGTTCCTGCAGGCCACGCCGCCGATGTCGAAAGGCGCCGACGCAGGCGGCAGCGATCAGCCCGAGCGCGTCGTCGGGGTGAATTCCGACAATCCCGCTTCCCTGGAACAGCCGTGGCTGAACAGGGACGCGCTGTCCTACACGAACGATCCGGGCGTGGTCACGACCGACCTGACGCTGGGCGACATGAGCACGAACACGAACTTCACCGTGGCGGGCGTGTACGGCGACGCGGACGCCGGGGCCGCGTACAACGGCGCGTTCGAAGCGAACGAAATGCCGTTCGCGAAGTTCATGTCCAATACGGCGCAGGCGCTTGCGGCTACCGATCCGACGTCCAAGCTGATCTACACCCGCGCGGGTGTGCCGACGTTCAAACAAGGCAGCTACGCCTTTGAGGACGGCGGGCCGGTCGTAAACTGGGGCATTTACGGGACCGGTAGCGCGGTGCGCTCGCATATGGTCCAGGACGGGAACATTCCCAACAAGCGCAATCCGGACTACATGCAGATCATGGGGGCGACAGCGGCGCCCGACGCCGTGGTCAGCCAGCTGACCGCCACCTACAGCAACGTCGTCGCGTTCACTCCTGTCATCACGACGAGCAGCGCGGGTGGTAGCGCGGTGGACCTGGGCAGCAGCGTGAGCGCGAGTATCTCGATCAAGCCCGGCTACGTATTGGATTACTACTCTGTTACCGCGACGCTCTCCGGCGGCGGCCAGTGGAACGGCAGCTGCGGCACCTCCGGGACCGGGTGCGGGTCCACCTTGGACGCATTCAAGACGACGGGCGTGGCGTTGACCGGGTCGGATCCGACGAAGAAACTGGCGTCCGCGTCGGGAACGGCTTTCGGTCAGGTGGTGGGATCGTCGGGACAGGGTGCGATCTCCTCCTACACGCTGACGAACGGCACGACGTCGGTGACCGGGTCGTTCGCGGTCGGGAAGTAAGAATCCAGACACTGCAGGCAAAAGGCGCGAGGCCGGGCAAACGGCCTCCGCGCTCCCCCGAAGGCGGGCCCCCGGCCCGCCTCTGTTTTTGCTGATTTGCTTATCGGCGTATCATCGCCGCCAGATTCAAGCGCCACTCCAGGGGGGAGATGCACCGAATCGGCGGGTCGATTCTGATCGTGCTTGCGGCACACCTGTTGGCTGCTGTGCCGCGAACGGCGTTTGCGCAATCGAATGCCGAACGAGCGAAGCCTGCTGAGGCAAAGCCGGTGCGCGGCAGTCCCGATCTGGCGCGAGCCAAGGCTTTAATCCTGGAAGGCAAGGGCGCGCAGGCGTGGGCGATGCTCGAGCCGTACGAATTCCAGCTCGCGGGACAGCCGGACTACGATTACCTGCTCGGCGTCGCGGCAATTGCCGCCGGCCATCCCGCCCGTGCCACGCTCGCGCTCGAGCGGGTGCTCACGGTCAATCCCAACCATGCCGCGGCGCGGCTGGACATGGGGCGCGCGTACTTCGCGCTGGGCGACTACGTTCGCGCGCGGGCCGAGCTCGAGGACGTGCTGGCCCACGATCCGCCGCCCCTGGCGCGCGATACGATCGAACGCTACCTGGCGGCGATCAAGAGCCGGATGCACCGTCCCGGCGCCCCGCGCGTGACCGGCCATGTCGAGGCGTCCCTTGGATACGACAGCAACGTCAATGCAGGAATTTCCCAGAGCACGCTGTTTCTTCCCCTCTTCGGCGCGACGTTCACGCTCGCGCCGAGCGTCACGAAGCAGGAGGACGATTTCGCCTCTCTTGGGGGCGGGGTCGACCTGACCTTGCCGCTGCGGGGGAGCTGGGCGCTGGTGGCCGGCGCGGATGTGCAGCAAAGGAGCAATGCGAAGCTCGATACTTTCGACTCCCGTAGCGTCGGGGTAAACGCCGGGGTTCAGCACACGTCGGCGGGCAGCGTGACGCGCGCCACCTTCGGCACGAATCAGTATGACCTGGACAACCTCAGCTACCGGCGGCTGCAGAGCTTCAACCTGCAATGGCGCCATCAGTACGACCCGCGCACGCAAGTCACGCTGTACGGCCAGGACATGCGCCTGCGCTACGTTCAGCCGGCCACGCGATCCGAGAGCTCGAACATGGTCATCGCGGGCGTGGGGGGCGTCCGTACGCTCGACGAGGCGACGAGGAGCTTCGCGTTCGGCAGCCTGTTCGTCGGCGACGACGCGGCCACCGATCTTCGAATCGACGGCAGCAGGCGGCTGTCCGGAGTCCGTGTCGGCTTTCAGCGCGAGCTTCGCAGCAACGCCGACTGGTATGCCACGCTCGGCGTGCAGGTCTCGAAATACCGCCAGGTAAACGTGCTCTTCAACGTCGCCCGCCGCGACTGGCAATACGACCTCGCGCTGGGCGTCAACTGGCGCCTCAACGAGGCCTGGTCATTGCGCCCGCAGCTCAGCTACACGCGCAACGACGCAAACACCGGTATCAACGACTTCGATCGCTCCTTGCTCATGGTGACGCTGCGCCGAGACTGGCACTGAGGCCGGCAACCGATTCGCCGTAGCGGTAAAATGCCGCGTTTACTTCGGGGCGAATACACAGGAATATGGCAGGCCACAGCAAATGGGCGAACATCCAGCACCGCAAGGGGCGCCAGGACGCCAAGCGCGGCAAGATCTTCACCCGGCTCATCAAGGAAATCACCGTGGCCGCGCGTCTGGGCGGCGGCGATCCTTCGGGCAACCCCCGCCTGCGCCTCGCGGTCGACACGGCACGCGAGAACAACATGCCTGGCGACAACATCAAGCGCGCGATTCAGCGCGGCACGGGCGAGCTCGAGGGCGTGGCGTACGAGGAGGTCCGCTACGAGGGCTACGGGCCGGGCGGGGCGGCCGTGATGGTGGACTGCATGACCGACAACCGCTCGCGCACGGTGTCCGACGTGCGGCACGCCTTCTCCAAGAACGGCGGCAACCTCGGATCGGACGGCTCGGTCGCGTACCTTTTCCGGCATTGCGGGCAGTTCGTCTTTGCGCCGGGCACCAGCGAGGACAAGGTCATGGAAGCGGCGCTCGAAGCGGGCGCAGACGACGTGCTCACCAACGACGACGGGTCGGTCGAGGTGCTTTGCGCGCCCGGAGATTTCGGGGCAGTGAAGCAGGCGCTCGAAAAAGCCGGCCTGAAGCCCGAGATCGCCGAAATCACGTACAAGGCGACCACCGAGGCGGCGCTCACGGGCGACGAAGCGGAACGCATGCGACGCCTGCTGGAGGCGCTGGAAGGACTCGACGACGTCCAGAACGTCCATACGACCGCAGTGCTGGAAGAAGCCTGAGCGCGGACGTGCGTATCCTAGGCATCGATCCCGGGCTCAGGGTCACGGGATTCGGCGTCATCGACAAGCGCGGCGCGAGGCTGTCCTACGTCACCAGCGGATGCGTAAGGACTCCAGCCGGCGAGCTTGCCGCGCGCCTGAAGGTCATTCTCGAGGGGCTCGCGCAGGTGATTGCAAGCAGCGCCCCGCAGGTGGCCGCAGTCGAGAAGGTGTTCGTCAACGCCAACCCCCAGTCGACGCTCGCGCTGGGTCAGGCGCGCGGGACGGCCATCTGCGCCGCAGTCGTCGCGGGGCTCGCTGTTGCCGAGTACACTGCGCTGCAGGTCAAACAAGCCGTGGTCGGCAACGGCCACGCCAGCAAAGAGCAGGTGCAGCACATGGTGAGGAGGCTGCTCGATCTGCCGGGCGATCCCAGCTCCGATGCGGCGGACGCGCTCGCCTGCGCCATCTGTCATGCCCACGGGGCCAGCCTCGGGAAACTCGTCCTGCGCGGCAGGGGCAGGAAGAGGGGCCGCATCGTATGATCGGCAGTCTCGTCGGGCGCCTGGCGTCCAAGCATCCGCCCCAGGTGGTGGTCGACGTGGCCGGCGTCGGCTACGAGGTCGACGTGCCGATGAGCACCTTCTACAACCTGCCGGCAACCGGTGAAATGGTGACCCTGCATACCCATCTCGCGGTGCGCGAGGACGCGCACGTGCTGTACGGCTTCGGCAGCATCGAGGAACGCGCGGTGTTCCGCCGCCTGATCCGGATATCGGGCGTCGGCGCGCGAACGGCGCTCGCGCTTCTTTCGGGTCTTTCGGTCGCGGATCTGTCGCACGCGGTGGCCGTTCAGGATACGGCGCGCCTGACCAAGGTGCCCGGCATCGGCAAGAAGACCGCCGAGCGGCTGTTGCTCGAGCTCAAGGGCAAGCTCGCCGAGCCGCTGCCTGGCGCGGCGGATGCCCCGGCGGGCGGGGAGGCCGATATCCTCAATGCGCTGGTCGCGCTGGGATATAGCGAACGGGAGGCGTTCGCGGCGGTCAAGGTTCTGCCCAAGGGTGTCGCGGTCGCGGACGGGATCCGCGCAGCCCTGAAGGCTCTGGCAAAATCCTGATGTGAGCGTCGAAACCGACCGCCTGATCTCGGCCAAGCCCGCCTCGCCGCAGGAGGAGCAGGTTGAGCGTTCGCTGCGTCCGGCCTCGCTGTCCGACTACGTCGGACAGCAGAAGGTGCGCGCCCAGTTCGAGATCTTCATCAAGGCCGCCCGGGAGCGCGCCGAAGCGCTCGACCACGTGCTGTTGTTCGGCCCGCCCGGACTGGGCAAGACGACACTCGCCCACATCCTGGCGCGCGAGATGGGGGTCAACCTGCGGCAGACCTCGGGGCCGGTGCTCGAGCGTCCCGGCGACCTGGCCGCGATCCTCACCAACCTCGAGCCGCGCGACGTGCTGTTCATCGACGAGATCCACCGCCTGTCGCCGGTGGTCGAGGAAATCCTGTATCCCGCGCTGGAGGACTACCAGATCGACATCATGATCGGAGAGGGGCCGGCGGCACGCTCGATCAAGCTCGATCTGCCGCCGTTTACCCTGGTCGGCGCCACCACGCGCGCGGGCATGCTGACGAACCCGCTGCGCGACCGCTTCGGCATCGTGGCTCGCCTCGAGTTTTACGACGAAGCGGATCTCTCGACCATCGTGCATCGCTCGGCGCGTCTGCTCGAGGTCAGTATTGCGGACGAAGGCGCGCTCGAGATCGCGCGCCGCTCGCGCGGCACCCCGCGCGTCGCGAACCGCCTTTTGCGCCGGGTGCGCGACTACGCGCAGGTCAAGGCCGACGGGCTCGTGTCGAAGGCTGTCGCCGATGCCGCGCTCGGAATGCTCGATGTCGACATGCTCGGACTCGACCTGATGGATCGCAGGCTGCTGCTTGCGGTGATAGAGAAGTTTTCCGGCGGTCCGGTCGGGGTCGAGAATCTCGCCGCGGCGATAGGAGAGGAGCGCGACACGATCGAGGACGTGCTCGAGCCGTACCTGATCCAGCAGGGCTACCTGCAGCGTACCTCGCGCGGGCGGGTCGCAACGCTGAGCGCCTATCGCCATTTCGGAATCGTCGCGCCCGCCGCAATGCAGGACCTGCTGCCTGCGCCCGATCCCCGCGAAAGCCGCTAGCCGGGCAGCGGCCATGACGAGCCGTTCGCCGTTCAGGCTTGCCGTGCGGGTGTACTACCAGGATACCGACGCCGGTGGGGTGGTGTTCCACGCGCAATACCTGGCGTTCATGGAGCGCGCCCGGACCGAGCTGCTGAACGAGGCAGGGGTCGATCTGTCGCGCCTGAGCGACGACCGGGGGGTCATGGTGGTGGTCCACGAGCTTTCGGCCCGCTTTCACCTGCCGGCCCGCCTGAATGAGCTCGTTTCGGTGACTGCCGAAGTGGTTAAAATGGGCCGCGCGAGCCTAGTGTTTAGGCAATGCGTTGAACGCGGGCGGGAGCTGCTGGTCGAAGCTGAAGTAACCCTTGCCGTGGTCGACCGTGTCCGGATGAAGCCGGCGCGCATGCCCGAAGAACTGAAGAAGGCGCTGGACCGCTCATGACCGTCACGCAAGATCTGGATTTCTGGACGCTGGTCGTCCATGCAAGCTTGGTAGTGCGAGGGGTACTGGCGTTGCTGCTCGCGGTATCGTTCATGTCGTGGATGTTCATCTTCCAGAAATGGTTCGTGATCCGCCGTGCCCGTGCGCAGACCGAACAGTTCGAGCGCGAATTCTGGAGCGGGAGCGACCTGAATGCCCTGTACCAGGGCGCGGTCAACAACCGGCACTCGATCGGCAGCCTGGAGAGGATCTTCGAGTCGGGATTCCGGGAGTTTACGAAGATCCGGGGGCAGCGCGTCGCCGACGCGTCGGTCATGGTGAACGGCGCGCGGCGCGCGATGCGCGCGACTTTTCAGCGCGAGATGGATTATCTGGAGCGCCGCTTGGCGTTCCTTGCGACGACCGGCTCCGTGAGCCCCTACGTGGGCCTGTTCGGCACGGTCTGGGGGATCATGCATGCCTTCAGGAGCCTCGCCAACGTGCAGCAGGCGACGCTGGCGCAGGTCGCCCCCGGCATCGCGGAGGCGCTGATCGCGACGGCAATCGGCTTGTTCGCCGCGATACCGGCCGTGGTCGCCTATAACCGCTACTCGCACGAGATCGAGCGTCTGGCGAACCGTTTTGAGAGCTTCATGGAAGAGTTCTCGAACATCCTGCACCGGCAGGCTGCCAGGTAGCGAATGCCCGCCCTGCGTCGCAAGCGCGGACCGATGCATGAGATCAACGTCGTTCCGTACATCGACGTCATGCTCGTTCTGCTCATCATCTTCATGGTCACGGCGCCGCTTGTGACGCCGGGGGTGGTCGAGCTGCCGTCGGTATCCAAGACCGCCAATGCTCCCGCGACGCCGCTCGAAATCGTGATCCAGCGAGATCGCACGGTCACGGTTCGACTGCCCGGTGCGAAGGGCAGGCGGGGCGAAGAACGGCATGTCGCTCGCAACGAGCTCGCGAAACTGGTGCGTGCGCAGCAGGAGAAGCGTCCCGACATGCCCGTGCTCATCGCCGCCGACAAGAACGTGCGGTACGAGGCGGTTCTGAACGTGATGGACGAGCTGCAGCGCGAACGCATCAGGAGGGTCGGGCTGCTGGTCAAGCCGGCGCGATGAGCGCTGTGCCCCCCTTCGACGGGTTCGAAGAGCGCGAGGAGCCGGCGCTAGGGCGCTCCGTCGCGCTCGCGCTGGCGGTGCATCTGGTGCTGTTCGTGATCCTGTTCTTCGGCGTGCGCTGGCAAAGTCACGAGCCCTCGGCGATGGTGGTGGAGCTTTGGCCGGCGGAGCCTACGCCCGCGCCGGCGCCGAAGCCCGAGCCGCCGAAGCCGGAGCCCGTTCACAAGGTCGTCCAGCCGCCCCCGCCGCCCCCGCCGCCTGCGCCGAAACCCGAGCCCCGCATCGAGAAGCCCGATATCGCGATCAAGGCAGCCCCGAAGCCCAAGCCGAAACCCAAGCCCCCGCCGCCGAAGCCGGAGCCGAAGCCCAAGCCCAAGCCGCAACCGAAGCCGGAGCCCAAGCCCAAGCCGAAGCCCAAGGAAGACGTACTCCGCAAGCAAATGGAGCAGCAGTTTGCGCAGCAGCTTGCGCAGGAGCAGCAGCAGATCAGCGCCCAGCGCCAGGAAGCCGAGCTGCGGGACCTGCTCGCGCGCAACGCTGCGGCCGCGCGCAGCAAGGCGCTCGCGGCCTGGGCGGACAAGATCCGGGCCGTGATTCGAGGCAACATCGTGCTTCCGCTAAATATTCAGGGGAATCCGGAGGCGGTATTCGAGATCGTTTTGCTTCCTACGGGGGACGTTCTGAAGGTGACCCTCCAGAAGTCGAGCAACAACAATCTGCTCGACGAAGCGATCGAACGTGCGATAGTAAAGTCTTCGCCGCTGCCGAAACCTGACGATCCGAGCGTGTTCGAACGTCGACTGCAGCTGACCTACCGCCCTAAAGATGAGCAATGACGTCTCGCGTCGCCTCGTGGCGACAGGGATTGCCGCGCAATCGTTGGCTATAATCGCGTTTCTCCGAACGTGAGAAGAGGAGCCATGCAGAGCTTTTCCGCCCGCTGGATCTCTCGCGCCGCTACCGCCCTCGTCGGGTTCCTGCTGCTCGCACCGCCGTCCGCGCAGGCACAGCTTTCGATCGAGATCACCGGAGCGGGCGCGAACCGCATTCCGATCGCCATCGTCCCCTTCCCGGGAGAGGCCGTGCTGCCCCCCGGAATTACTCCGATCGTGCGGGCCGACCTCGAGCGCAGCGGCCTGTTCCGCGGCCTTGAGATCCCGCCGTTGATTCCGCAACCGACCGAAGCGTCGACCGTCGATTACGCGGAATGGCGCGCGCGGCTCGCCGATGCGCTGGTGCTCGGCTCGGTCGCGACAAGGCCGGATGGCCGCTACGAGGTGCGCTTCCGGTTGTTCGACGTCGTGAAGCAGACGCCGCTCGGAGGCGTCGCCTACACCTTGGCGAAAGACCAGGTGCGCGCGACCGCGCATCGCATCTCGGATTTCGTCTACGAGAAGCTGACCGGCGTAAGGGGCGTGTTCTCCACCCGGATCGCCTACGTCGTCAAGCGCGGAAATCGATACGAGCTGCAGATTGCCGACGCCGATGGGGCGGACGAGGAAACGGCGCTGGCCTCGTTCGAGCCGATTATCTCGCCGGCCTGGTCGCCGGACGGAAAGCGCCTCGCGTACGTTTCGTTCGAGAACAAGAAGCCCGTGGTCTACGTGCACTCGCTGCTGGACGGCAAGCGCCACGTGGTCGCGAACTTCAAGGGCTCGAATTCGGCTCCGGCGTGGTCGCCCGACGGCTCCAGGCTCGCGGTCGCGTTGTCGAAAGACGGCGGCTCGCAGATCTACCTCATCAATCCGGACGGCAGCGGCCTGCGGCGGCTGACCTACGACAGCTCGATCGACACGGAGCCGTTCTTTTCCCCCGACGGAAAGTTCATCTACTTCACCTCCGATCGTGGCGGCAGCCCGCAGATCTACCGGATGCCGTCGAGCGGCGGCGACGCCCAGCGCATTACCTTCGACGGCAGCTATAATGTTTCCCCACGTGTGAGCCCGGACGGCAAGAGCCTTGCCTACATCTCGCGAAACGATGAGGGCAAATTCCAGGTCGCGCTGCTCGACCTGACCAGCGGCCAGGCGCAGATTCTTACTGACAGCGACCGTGACGAATCTCCTAGCTTCGCGCCCAATGGACGCATGATCCTGTATGCCACGGTGATCAACGGACGCGGCGTGCTGTCGGCGGTCTCGATCGACGGAAGAGTCAGACAGCGGCTCACGGTCAATGCGGGAGACGTGCGCGAGCCGGCCTGGGGACCGTTCATCCAGTAACGAGGAGAATTGACATGCGCGCAATCCTGATCGCAGCGCTCCTTGCCGTCCTTGCGGCGTGCGCGAATGCGCCTACGACATCGCAACAGCAGGCGCCGGCCAGCGTCGAGGACCGCAGCCCGGGTCAGCCCGGGGCGCAAACCCAGGGCATCGGAAGCAACCAGGTATCCGGGGTCGACCTGACGGCGCAAAAGCAGGGTGCCGCGCCGGCCGGCGGCAAGAGTCCGCTGACCGACCCGTCGAATATTCTGTCCCACCGCTCGATCTATTATGATTTCGACCAATACGATGTAAAGGACGAATACAGGCCGCTGATCGAGGCCCATGCCGCCTACCTGCGCGCGCATCCGGACGCTAAAGTGTTGATCCAGGGCAATACTGACGAGCGGGGCAGCCGCGAGTACAACGTGGCGCTGGGCCAGCGGCGCGCGGACGGAGTAAAAAGGATGCTTCTGCTGCTGGGGGTGAAGGAAGACCAGGTCGAGGCAGTCAGCCTGGGCGAGGAAAAGCCGAAGGCGCTGGGCACGACGGAAGAGGCTTACGCTCAGAACAGGCGCTGCGACATATTGTATAAAGGCGAATATTGATGCGTGCTTCCGGCACACGGTTTCTTCTGCTCCTTGCGCTGGTTGCGCCCTTCGGGGCGCCGCCCGTCGCGCATGCCGCGCTGTTCGGGGACGATACGAAGCTCAATGAGCTGCGGGCGCAAGTCGAGGCGAACGAGAAGAAGATCGACGAAAGGCTCTCCAAGCTGGAGGCCACCTCGGCGGACCGGGGCGCGATCCTGGACCTGGCGAGCCAGCTCGATCAGCTGCGCCACGATCTGGCGGACCTGCGCGGGCAGGTCGAGGTTCTGACGAACCAGATCCAGGTCGGGGAAAAGCGCCAGAAGGACCTCTACCTCGACATCGACACCAGGTTGCGCAAGCTCGAGCAGGCCAAGGAGCAGGCCGCGGCCGCGGCCGCGACGGGCACGCAGGGGTCGGGGGCGACACCGCCGTCGCCCGCGGAAACCAAGGCCTACGAAGCGGCGCTCAACCAGTTCAAGCTCGGCAATTATCCGCTCTCGATTTCGGCATTCGAGGGGTTTCTGGTCACTTATCCGTCGAGCTCGCTCGCGCCGTCGGCGCAGTACTGGATCGGCAATGCCTATTACGCGCAGCGCAATTACAGAAGGGCCATCTCCAGCCAGCAAAAGCTGCTGACCGCCTGGCCTGACAGCTCGAAGGCGCCGGACGCCATGCTGAACATCGCCAGCTCGCAGGAAGCGAGCGGCGACCGCGGCGCCGCGCGCAAGACGCTGGAAGATCTGCTCGACAAATACCCGACGAGCCCCGCGGCAGCGAGCGCGAAGCAGCGCCTGCAGGGACTTCGGCGCTGAAGCTGAAGGCGGTTGTTCTTCTGTCGGGCGGGCTCGACTCCGCGACCGCGCTGGCTTGGGCGGCGCGCGCGGGCTTCGAGTGCTACGCGCTTTCGGTGGATTACGGGCAGCGCCACGCCGCCGAGCTGGCAGCGGCACGCGTCGTCGCGCAGCGCCTCGGCGCCGCGCAGCATCGAATCGTCGAGCTGGATCTGAAGCCGTTCGGCGGCTCGGCGCTGACCGACCGCTCGATCGAGGTTCCGACGCAAGGGGCGGAGACCGGAATCCCGGTCACCTACGTTCCGGCGCGCAACACCATCCTTCTCTCGCTGGCGCTGGCCTGGGCCGAAGTGATCGGCGCGCGCCACGTATTCATCGGCGCAAATGCCGTCGACTATTCAGGCTATCCGGATTGCCGGCCCGAATACCTGCAGGCGTTCGAGGCCATGGCGAACCTCGCCACCAAGGCCGCAGTGGAGGGACAGCGCATCGAGGTGCGGGCCCCGCTCATCGACCTGCCCAAATCGAAGATCGTGGAGCTTGCGCTGGAGCTCGGCGTCGATCCGGCGCAGACGGTGACTTGCTACCAGCCCGACGAGCAGGGCCGCGCCTGCGGAATTTGCGACGCCTGCCGCATCCGGCGGGCCGGCTTCGCGACGGCGAATCTTCCTGACAGCACTCGCTATCAACCGGACTGATGGGCACCTTTGCGGCTCCGATCGGAGCTCGCGGGAGGGCTGCGATATATTTCGCGTTGGATTCCGGCGCTAACGGGAGGAGGACCGCGTGAACGAAGTCAATCCTGCGCAGCTCGCGCATTACGTTGCCTTGGGCGCCTTCGCGCTCGCTTTCGTTTTCGGCGCGGTCGGCAACAAGACGGAATTCTGCACCATGGGGGCGGTGTCCGACTGGGTCAATATGGGCGACTTCAATCGCATGCGCATGTGGCTGCTTGCGATCGCGGTCGCGATCCTCGGTGCCAACGCGCTGCAACTGGCGGGCGTGGTCGATCTTTCCAAGTCCATCTACCAGACGCCGAACTTCACCTGGCTCGCGTACATCGTGGGGGGCTTCCTGTTCGGCGTGGGCATGACGCTCGGTTCCGGCTGCGGGTCGAAGACGCTGATCCGGATCGGAGCCGGAAACCTCAAATCGGTGGTCGTGTTCGTCTTCCTCGGCATCGCGGCCTACATGACCCTGCGAGGATTGTTCGGGGCGTTCCGCGTCGACTACCTGGACAAGGCGTCGCTCACGCTCGCCGGAGGGCAGGATCTCCCGACCCTGATGGCGAAGGCGACCGGCGTCTCCAAGAAGGCCTGGGTTGAGATTCTGTCCCTCGTAATCGGCGGCGGGTTGCTCGTGTTCGTCTATTCGAGCCGCGATTTCAGGTCGAATTTCAACTACACGCTGGGCGGAGTCGTGACAGGACTGGTGGTGGTCGGCGGCTGGTATGTCAGCGGGCACATCGGCTACCTTGCCGAGGACCCTAACACTCTGCAGGAGGCATTCGTCGGCACCAACACCGGCCGGATGGAGTCCTTCTCGTTCGTCTCGCCGATGGCCTACTTGCTCGAGTACCTGATGTTCTGGACCGACAAGACCCGGATCATTACCTACGGAATCGCCTCCGCCGCGGGCGTGATCGCGGGCTCGGCGGCCTACGCGCTCGCCACCCGGAGCTTCCGCTGGGAGAGCTTTCGCGACGCGTCCGACACGCGCAAGCACATGCTCGGCGGGATCCTGATGGGTTTCGGCGGCATCACTGGCCTGGGCTGCACGGTGGGGCAGGGAATCACCGGCTTCTCGACCCTCGCGGCCGGCTCGATCATCACCTTCGTGTCGATCGTCGGCGGCGCAGCCGCGACCATGAAATACGAGTACTGGCGTATGCTGCGAGAGGCCTGAGACCGAGCGCGCAAAACCTGCCGGTTCGTTGACGCTCTCGCGCCGAACCCTTAAAATCGCGCCCTTTCCCCGGGTCGTTAGCTCAGCTGGTAGAGCAGCGGACTTTTAATCCGTTGGTCGGCGGTTCGAATCCGCCACGACCTACCAAATACACGAGGCCTCAGCGTTCGCTGGGGCCTTCTTCTTTGGCGCAGCGGCGCGTGCATCATGGTCTCGCAGAGCTGACTGCCGGCGTGTGGCCCTCCAAGAACGGTGTACGATAAGCGCTCCAGGGCACGGCAGGCAGAACATGCTGAAAAACCTGCTCTCCGCGATCGGGGAACGCACCGTGCGCTTCAACATCGATTGGGGCGTGTTCGCCGTCCTCAAGCTGCTGAGCGGGTTCCGCTTCTCGAGCGTTCTCGACGTGGGATCCGGCGAGGGCGAGCACAAGCGATTGCTGGAATTCTTCGGCAAGCAGGTCTTTTCGGTGGACCTGGTGAAGGACGCGGATTACGTCGGCGACTTCATGGACATCGACTTCGGGCGGTCCTTCGACGTCATCTGGTGCTCGCACGTGCTCGAACACCAGCGCAACGTCGGCCTTTTCCTCGACAAGGTATTCGGGCTGCTCGAGGACGGCGGCATCGTGGCGATCAGCGTTCCCCTGCATCCGCGAGAGCGCCTGATCTCCGGCCACCTCACTTCATGGAGCATTCCCCTGTTGTGCTACAACCTTGTCATGGCCGGGTTCGACTGCAGCGAAGCGGCCATCCTGTCGACCTTCGAGCTCTCGCTCCTGGTGCGCAAGCGCCCAGCCGAGTTCGAAGAACTGCGTAAGAACTCGGCTCACGGCGCGGACGCAGGCGTGGAATTCGCGGCAATCGAGCGCTTCTTCCCGTTTCCCGCGAAGCAGGGTGCCGAAGTCCCGCTGCAGGCGGCCATCAACTGGGGCAACCCGACCGACTACGTGCTGCCGGCCCCGGAGAGACACGCCAAGACCAAGATCGAGATCATTTCCAAGGCCTTCCGCCAGAGGCCCGAGTTGGCCCCGAAGATCCGCCTTGGCGCGGCCCCGCTCGTTCCGCAAAGCACTTGATGCCGCCGCCGTCTCGCATTCCGGGCGACCGGTTTCTCCATTCACCGGGACCCACGCACATTCCCGCCGAAGTCCTTGCGGCCATGCATCGACAGCCGATGGACCACGGCGACCCCCGGCTGGACCAGGTGATTGCCGCTTGCGAAGAAGGCCTTCGGCGCCTGCTCGGAAGCGCAGACGCGGACCTCTACATGTATGCCTCGAACGGCCATGGCGCCTGGGAGGCGGCGACGGAGAACCTGCTCGCTCCCGGCGAGGCCATGCTGATACCCGGCACCGGACATTTCTCGGAGCAATGGGCGCTGCAGGCAGAGGCGATCGGCCGGCGGGCGATTCGCACGCCCTACCGCGAGGGCTACCCGATCGACCCCAACGAGGTCGAAGCGAGACTGCGCGCCGACAGCAAGGGCGAGATCGTGGCGGTCTTCGTCGTGCATACGGACACTGCGAGCGGAATCAGCAACGATCTGAAATCGATTCGCTCGGCGATCGACGCCGCCGGGCACCCTGCGCTGCTCGTCGTCGATGTGGTGGCATCGCTTGCCGCGGCGCCCTTCTCGATGGACGAGCTGGGTGTCAACGTCGCGGTGGGCGCCTCGCAGAAAGGGCTCATGTCGCCGCCGGGTCTCGCCTTCGTCGCGGTGGACGGGCGCGCGGACGCGGTGGCCGCCAGGAATCCCGCGCCGCGCCACTATTGGGACTGGAGGCGGCGCAGGGCGACGTATAGCTACCAGAAATTCGGCGGCACGCCGCCGCAGAATCTGCTCTATGGCATCGAGGCGGCGCTCTCGCTTATCGAGCGCGAGGGTCTCGATGCGGTGTTCGCGCGCCATGCCCTGCTGGCGCGTGCGGTTCAGGCGGCGGTCGAATGCTGGGCGAGCCGGGGCGCGCTATTCCTGCACTGCCGGGTCCCGGCGGCGCGCTCCGTTTCGGTCACTACCATAGAAGTTCGCGATGGTATCGACGTCGAGGCCCTGCGCACAGCCGCGCGCGAGCGATTCCAGGTGGCGTTTGCGGGGGCGCTGGGGCCGCTGCAGGGCCGGGGATTCCGCATCGGGCATCTGGGCGACGTGAACGCCGCGATGATCCTCGGCTGCCTCGGCGGGGTCGAGGCCGCAATGCGCGTGCAAGGCGTCCCGTTCGGCGGCGACGGGGTTGCGCATGCGGTGAGCTGTTTCGCCGCGGCCTAGGAGGTCGCGATCATGGCCGGATACTCGGGCCGGATGTCGAACCGCAACAGACGGTGCGCATCGCGCAGCGCCCGCTCCGCCGCGGCGGGGGTCGGGGCGCGCGCGAAAATGAATCCGAGATAGCTTGCGCCGTCGGGCGGCGGCGCAACGATCTGCCCCTTCTCCGCGGCGATGGCCAGACCGGCGATGCCTGGCACGGATTCGGCGGCGGCGAGCCCCTCGACGGCGCGGAAGATGCCGCGCCGCGGAGTGGGAACCATCATGACGCCGGCGGCCTGCCCGTCGCCCGTAATCGAAGTGGGCTCGCCGACAGAGTGGCGCAGGATGAGCTCTTCCAGGCTCATGCCGAGCACGTGAGTGAGGGCTCGTCCGCACAGACCGCCGATCGAGCGGGGCGCGACCTCGAGCGTCCAGACGCCGTTTTGGTTGACTCGCACCTCCGCATGCACCGGCCCGTCCGCGAGTCCGGCGGCACGGCAGATCCCGGCGATCACCTTGAAGACTTCCTGCTGGTCCCTTTGGGGAAGGCGTGAAGGCGTTACGTAGAGCGTTTCCTCGAAGTAAGGGCCGTCAAGCGGCTCGGGTTTGTCGAACAGCGCGAGCGTTGCGAGCCCGCCGCGCTCGAGCATTCCCTCCAAGGCGTATTCGCGTCCGGGAATGAAGGACTCGACGACGAGGCCGAGCGACTGGGCGTCGCGGTCGGCCCGCGATTGAATCGCGCGCGCCCAGGCGACGGCCCGCAGCAGCGCGCTCGCGTCGTCGGCTCGGATCACGCCTCGGCTTGCCGACAAGCGACGCGCCTTCACTACGACCGGAAACTCGAGCTCCGGCAGCAGCTCGCGCGGGTCCCTGTCGCTCGGCAGATGGTGAAAATCCGGGCACGCGTATCCGTGCCGCCTGAGCAGCTCGCGAAACGCCAGCTTGTCGCGCACGCAGCGCACCGCGTCCGCCGGATTGCCCGCAAGGCCGAGGCGCTGGGCGAGCAGGGCGGCGAGCTCGACGCCGGAGTCGTCGATCGCGAGCACCGCGTCGGGGCGATGTTCGAGCTCGCGCAGCACGGTGTCCGCCGCCTGCGCCGGGCGGTCGAAATGCAGGGCCATGATCGGGGCGAAGCCCCAGGATGGCGCGAGGCGGTCGCAGTAATTGGCGGCCGCGACGATCTCCACCCCGAGCCTGCCCGCGGCCGCCAGGAAGTCGGCGTTGCGGTACCCGGTGGTGGGCAACAGCAGCAGCACGCGTTTCATCGCGCCGGTCGCCTCAGAAGGACTGGAGCTGTTGCTCGGTCGGCTCGGCGCAGCAATACCAGGGCTCCGAAAGCCGGGGAATCGCGCTGCCTGTGTTACGGGGCAGCGCGGGCGCGGTGCGTTCGGCTGCCTCGTGCGCCAATTCCCATATCGCAGCGAAAACATCGCGCCGGGGGAGCCCTCGCTCTTCGCTTTCGGCAACCAGGGTCTGCACGCGTCGCTGCAGCCGGTCCACTCGGAGATCGGGATGGCGCCAGGGAAACCCGAGCAGCGACGGATCGAACGGCATCAGCGCGTCGCTGAAGCCGGGCAGACGAAGCAGCCACGAGCCTGCCGGCACGAGCAGCCGGATCGCGAGCTGCACCGGGGGCACGCTTTCCACCAGCTGGAGCGCCACCAGCCGCTCGAGCAGCGCCAGGTAGCCCTCCAGGGTGGTCCAGGGCGTAAACGCGACGAAGGTGGGCGCGAGCGCGATGTGCGCCGCGCGGGTGAGCGCGACCGCGCGGTCGAAATCCCGGCTACAGTGGTTCTTGTCGAGCAGGCGCAGGATCCTGTCATCCACTGCCTCCACGGCCGAAGTGATGAACAGGCATCCGCACGTCCGCAGCTCCGGCAGGAGTTCGGCATTCTCGATGATGTGCTGGACCTTGATCGTGGCGTCGAACGTTATCTCCGGGAACTCGGCATGCAGGGCGCGCGCAAGCCGCAGCCCGTGCGTGGGACCGTTCAGGAAATCCGGGTCGCCGAACGAAATGTGCCGGGCGCCGCTGTCTACCTGTTGCCGGATGTCCTTCAGCACGATATCGACCGGCACGACGCGGAACTGTCCTTCGTAAACCGGCACGACCGGACAATGCCGGCACAGGTGCTTGCAGCCGCGACTGCCCTCGGCAAACCCGCCCACGCGGGTGGAGCCGTCGGGGAGCACCAGGTGGGCGTAGCGCGCGAGCGGCGGGAGGCTGCCGCGGTCAGGCACTTCGAAACGGATCTTGGCCAGGCTCTTGACCGGCTCGACTTGCGCGCCGGGAGCTCGGTTTTCGCGCAGCCGCCGGCACAGGGAAACGAGCGACGGCTCGACCTCCCCGCCCAGGACCGTTTCCACGCCCAGCTCGCGCAGCATTTGCTCGTTCATCGGGGCGTAAAGACCGTACACGCAAAGATGCGCGCGCGGTGCGAGTCGCTTGATCCTGGGCAGCGCTTCCATGGCGATCCGGGTCGCGGTATGCATGCCCGCGTAGAGCGCCACCATCCGCGCCGAGCCCAGGATCTCGGGGCCCAGCTTCTCGAGCGAAAGATCGATACAGCGTACCTCGAAGCCTTCCCGCTTCAGCCAGGCGGCGGGCTGCGCCAGGGCGAACGGCTGCCGCCCCAGTTCATACGGGTTGATCAGAACGACTTCGAAGGGGAGGTCTACTTGGATTTCGGGCGCTGCGCGAATGGTGCCGGACCGGGCTCGCGGCTCGCTCCCGCTTCCTTCAGGCGTGCGAGATAGTGTTGCCACATCTCTTCCTGGTGCTGGCCGTATTCGTGAAGCAGCTCCCATGAGTAAATCCCGGTGTCATGTCCGTCCGAGAAAGTGAGCTGGATGGCATAGCTGCCCGCCGGCTCGATATGCGTGATTTCCACGTCTTTCTTGCCCGTCTGCAGCACCTCCTGTCCGGGGCCGTGCCCGCGCACCTCCGCCGAAGGCGAGTACACGCGAAGGAACTCGCAGGGCAGCTTGAAATTCCTGCCGTCGGCGAACGAGATCTCGAGCAAGCGCGATTTCTGATGCAGCTTGATTTCGGTCGGTCGCGGTGCGTTGCCTTCCATGCCTGGCTTTGATCCGATGAAGGTGCTGGATCGGCCAGTATAGCAACCCGCCGCACTTGCTTCGCCAGCTGCCCCTGGCCGTGGAGCTGCGCGCCGAAGCGCTCATTTGTTGTTTATTGGCCGAAAATATCCCTGCCACCCCTTGCAATCCGCGGCGGCCCCTTCATACTGCCGGGTGTCGAATTCGCGCTGGATCAGCCCGCTGCATCCCTGACGGGGTGCGCTCTGTCCACTCAATCGTCTTTCCGGATCGACCGGAATCGGAAAATTCCATTCGAGACGGAAATCGGGCGCGATGGTAGGTCCGAAGCAATCAACCTGAAGGAAAGCTGACACGGAATGGCGAAGGAAGAATTGATCGAAATGAATGGCGTTGTGGACGAGGTCCTGCCCAACACACAGTTCCGCGTGACACTCGAAAACGGCGTCAAGGTGCTCGCCTACGCATCGGGAAAGGTGCGCAAGCACAGGATTCGCATTCTCGCCGGCGACAAAGTCACGCTCGAGATCTCGCCTTACGACCTGACCAAGGCGCGGATCAACTTCCGCCACAAGGACGAACGAGCGGCCCCGCCCGCGAGGCGACCGAACACCCAGTACCGCCGACGCTGAAATCGCGCGCGGTGCACAGACCGGGGCCGGCATTGCCGGCCCTTTCTTTTTTGCGATAGCTTTCCGGATACCGAACCATGCGCGTTCTGATCACGCTTGCCTGGTTGTTCGCCGGGCTGTTCTCCGCCTCGGCGGGCGCCTCGTCGCTGCTGCCGTTGAGCCGCGATGGGCTGCCTACTCTCGCGCCGATCCTGAAGAAGGTGACGCCCGCCGTCGTCAACATTTCCGTACTGCAGCAGGGCCCTGAAGACCTGAACCCGCTGCTGAGCGATCCGTTCTTCCGCCGCTTCTTCGGCATCCCGGAGGAGAACTCGCGGCGCACAGCGGCTGGTTCAGGCGTGGTGGTCGACGCAAAACACGGCTACATCCTCACCAATCACCACGTCATCCAGGACGCCAAAGAGATCGTCGTCACGCTGAAGGACCACCGTCGCTTCCCGGCGCGGCTGGTCGGGTCGGACGCCGGCACCGACATTGCCTTGCTCAAAATCGAAGCGACCGGGCTCACGCAGCTTCCGTTCGGGGACTCTGACGCGCTTCAGGTGGGCGACTTCGTGATCGCGATCGGCAATCCGTTCGCGCTCGGGCAGACCGCAACCGCGGGAATCGTATCCGCGCTGGGACGAAGCGGCCTGAACATCGAGGGCTACGAGAATTTCATCCAGACCGACGCATCGATCAATCCCGGCAATTCGGGGGGCGCACTGGTCGATCTGCGCGGAAGACTGGTCGGCATCAACACCGCGATCATCGGCCCCTCCGGCGGCAATGTAGGCATCGGCTTTGCCGTGCCTTCGAACATGGCGCGCGCGGTGATGCGGCAGCTGATCCGCTATGGGGAAGTTCGGCGCGGCCGGCTCGGCATCTCGATGCAGGATCTGACGCCGAAGCTGGCGCGTGCGCTGGGCGTCAAGGCCGGCAACGGCGTCGTGATCACGCAGGTCCAGGCGGGCTCGCCCGCGGCGCTGGCCGGTTTGCGCGAGGGGGATGTCGTAGTCGAGCTCGACGGCCGCCCGATGCGCGATGCGGTCGAGATGCGCGCGCAGCTGGCGGTCACGCCCGCCGGACAAATGATTACGCTGCGCGTACTGCGCGGGTCCGTGGAACGGAAGATCCGCGTCCGGATTGCCGAGATCGTCGCGCGCCACGTGGGCGGCGGGCAGACGCTCGCCGAGCTCGCGGGCGCCATGCTAGCGGATGCGAGCAAGAGTGCGACGCGTCTGGAGGCGCGGGTCGTGCTGGTGACGGCGGTGCACGCCGATACGAAGGCGTTCCGCTACGGCTTGCGGCCCGGTGACGCGATCGTAGGGGTGGATCAGCAGCGGGTGCGTTCGGTCGCCGCCCTGGGAGAGGCGCTGCGCGCGCCCGGCAGGCATTCACTGGATGTGGTCCGCGGCGATTTCATGCTGACAATTGCCGTGCCTTGATCCGGCGCTTCACGACTCGCGCACGCGCGCAATCCTCTTGACGTCGGGCAGCCGCCGCAGCGCGCGCATGACCCGGGCCAGATGCTGCCGGTTGGCGATTTCAAGCACGAACGCCATCGTGGTGTAGAGCGATCGATCGTCTTCCATGCTGATCGAGTCGATATTGGCGCCCGCCTCGGCGATTTCGGACGCCACCTTGGCAAGCACGCCTCGCTGATTGGCGACGGTCACCTTGATCGCCGCCAGAAACAGACGCGTGGTGCCGGGATCCCACTCGACGTCTATCCATTGCTCGGGTTCGATACGACGTGACCGCTCGATCTGCGCGCAGTCGGCGGCATGGACGACCAGGCCCTGGCCTTTCTTGATCGAGCCGATGATCTGGTCCCCGGGAATCGGGCGGCAGCAGCTCGCAAGTTGCACCGCCATGCCCTCGGTTCCCCGGATCGTCACGCTGCCGGCGCCCTTCGCTTCTTCGCGCGCGGCGTCGGTATGGCGCAACAGGCGCCGCGCGATCACGGCCGGGAGCTGCTTGCCAAGGCCGATGTCGGCCAGCAGTTCCTGGCGTGAGCGCGAGACGCTGTCGCGCACCACCCGCTCCCAGCTGGGATCGTCGATTGCGCCCAAACTCGTGCCCAGGGCCTTGAGCGCCTGCTCGAGCAGGCGCTCGCCCAGGCTCGCGGATTCCTCGTACTGCATCGTCTTGAGGAAATGACGGATGTTCGCCCGCGCCTTGCCGGTGCGCACATACTGCAGCCAGGCCGGATTCGGCTTCGCGTGGCCGGCGGTGATGATCTCGACCCGGTCCCCGTTCCTCAGCTCGCCGCGCAAGGGTACCAGCTCGCCGTTGACTTTCGCGGCGACGCAGCGGTTGCCGATGTCGGTGTGGATCGCGTAGGCAAGGTCCACTGCGGTCGCACCGCGAGGCAGCGACATGATGCGACCCTTCGGCGTGAAGACGTAAACCTCGTCCGGGAACAGGTCCACCTTGACGTGCTCGAGAAACTCGGCCGAGTCTCCCGATTGATTCTGGATTTCGAGCAGGGATTGAAGCCACAGGTGCGCCTGCTTCTGCAAGTCGGAAAGGGAGTCCTCCTCGTCCTTGTACATCCAGTGCGAGGCCACGCCGGATTCGGCGACATGATGCATATGCTCGGTTCGGATCTGCACCTCTACCGGCAGCCCATACGGGTCGATGAGCGCGGTGTGCAGCGACTGGTATCCGTTTGCTTTCGGAATCGCGATGTAGTCCTTGAATTTTCCGGGGATCGGCTTGTAGAGCGCATGCAGCGCGCCGAGGGCGAGGTAGCAGTCGGGAATCGTCTTCACGACAACGCGAAAGCCGTATATGTCGTGCACCTCCGAAAAGCTGAGGTGCTTTTCAACCATCTTCCTGTAAGTCGAGTAGAGGTGCTTTTCGCGCCCGGACACCGCCGCCTCGATTCCGCTGTCGGCCAATTTCGCCTTGATAGCCACCTCGGTCTTCGAGATGACTTCACGCCGATTCCCGCGCGCGGCCTTGGTGGCCTTGGAAAGCACCTCGTAGCGCAACGGGTGAAGGTGAGAGAAAGCGAGCTCTTCCAGCTCGTGGTACAGCGCGTTCAGCCCCAGCCGGTTGGCGATCGGTGCGTAGATCTCCATCGTTTCGCGCGCAATTCGGCGCCGTTTCGCCGGCGGCACGGCGCCCAGCGTGCGCATGTTGTGCAGGCGATCGGCGAGCTTGATCAGGATGACGCGCACGTCGCGCGCCATCGCGAGCAGCATCTTGCGGAAATTTCCGGCCTGGGCGTCCTCGGCGGATTGAAACTCGATCTTGTCGAGCTTGGACACGCCATCGACCAGCTCGGCGACCGGCCGGCCGAAGGATTCCGAAATCTCGGCCTTGGTGACGCGGGCGTCCTCCATCACGTCATGCAGGAACGCCGCCATGAGGGTCTGGCCGTCCAGCCGCCACCCCGCCAGGATCTCGGCCACCGCGAGAGGGTGAGAAACGTAGGGTTCGCCGGACTGGCGCTTCTGCCCGGCGTGCGCCGCCTCGGAAAAGCGGTACGCGTCCGCCAGCCGCGCGAAATCCGTCGGCTTCAGGTAGGCGAAGCGTTGTTCATCGAGGACCGGTACCGCGGCCATGCACAAGAGCGTAACCGATCGGACCGCGGCTTGCGAACATCCCCCGGCCTTGCCGGGGCCGGATCAGAGCGGCGTACTGGGCGCGGCCGGCGGCGTGGGGTTGCGCTTGAGGACCTCGGTGCCGACCTTGCCGCTGGCGATTTCGCGCAGCGCGATCACGGTCGCCTTGTCCTTGTTCGTGTCGAGCAGCGGCGACGCCCCGGCGGTCAGCTGACGCGCGCGATAGGTGGCGGCCAGCGTGAGCTGAAACCGGTTGGGAATTCTCTTCAGACAGTCGTCTACCGTGATGCGTGCCATATTCCGTGTTTCCTTCAGAAAAGATCGCCGACCTGCCCGAGCTTGCGCTCGGTTCGCAGGCGCTCGGCTCGAAAGATCGCCAGCAAGTCTCGCTTCGCGTTTTCGAAGTCCTTGTTAATAATAACATAATCGGACTCCGGGGCATGCGCGATTTCGTCCTTCGCGGCGGCCATGCGGCGGGCGATGACCTGGTCGCTATCCTGCCCGCGCGCGCGCAGCCGCGTCTCCAACTCGCTCAGCGAGGGCGGGAGGACAAAAACACGCACGCACTCGGGATGCAGGCGTTTGACCTGCAGCGCACCCTGCCAGTCGATTTCCAGCACCAGGTCGCAGCCGCCGTCGAGCGTGCCCTCGATCGCCTTCTGGGAGGTGCCGTAGCGATGACCATGGACCTGCGCGCTCTCCAGAAACTCTCCCCGTTCGAGCATTGCCATGAAGCTTGCGTCATCGACGAAGTGATATTCGCGTCCGTTCTGCTCCGCCGGGCGGGGCGGGCGCGTCGTGTAGGACACCGACAGCCTGAGGCGGGCGTCCTCCGCCAGCACCGCGTTGATCAGGGAGGTCTTGCCGGCGCCGGATGGCGCCGTGACGACGAAGAGGAGCCCCTTCACCTTGGTCCCTACTCGATATTCTGTACCTGCTCGCGAACCTGTTCGATGAGCAGTTTCAATTCGAGCGCGCCGTCCGAGATCCTCTGCGTCGCCGCCTTTGACGCCAGCGTGTTGGCCTCGCGGTTGAGCTCCTGGGCGAGAAAATCCAGCCGCTTGCCCATCGCGCCGCCCTTCGCCAGAGCGCGCTCGACCTCGTCGAAGTGAGCGACCAGGCGCGTCAGCTCTTCGTCGACGTCCGTCTTGACGCCGAACACCGCGAGCTCCGTACGTATGCGCTCGTCGTCGGCGGAGCCGATCGCCTCGCGCAATCGTTGGGCCAGTTTTTCCTGGTAGGCGGCGAGCGCCTGCGGCACCAGGGGCGCCACTTCGGCGAGCCGCCGCCGCATTTCTCCGACGCGCTCACCGACGATCTTGGCCAGGCGCGCGCCTTCGCGGGCGCGTGCGGCGACGAGCTCTTCCAGCGCCTGGCGGGCGAGTCCCTCGACGGTCGCGCGAGTTTGTTCCTCGTCCAGCGGGCCTTCCGACAGCACGCCCGGCCAGCGCAGAACGTCCGCCACTCGCAGCGCGCCCGCGCCTGGAAACGCATCGGCCGCCTCTCCGGCGAGCTTGGCGAGCTCGTCGAGCGCGGCGGCATTGAGCGTCTGCCGCCCCGGGCGAGAGCCGCCCGCCGAGAAATACAGCCTGCAGTCGACTTTGCCGCGCGTCAGGCGTCCCGCGAGCACTTCCCGCAGCGCAGGCTCCAGCGCCCGCAGCTCGTCGGCGATCCGGAACTGAAGATCGAGGAAGCGCGAATTCACGCTTCGCAGCTCCAGGCTGAGAGTGCCGCGCGGCGTGTCGGCCGAGGCAACTGCGTATCCAGTCATGCTGTGAATCATCGTGGGTCGAGGCGCGGCGCAGGGCGGCTGTTTTTGTGCAACTTTGACCACGGGGATTTCGAGGGAAGCAGGTATCATAAGGTGGATGCCATCCCAAGCCAACCAGCCTTTACCGGAAGGCTATCAGCTGCTGAACTACCGAGTGTTGCGGGTTCTCTCATCGGGCGGCTTTTCTTTCGTATACCTCGCACACGATGAGAACGAGGTGCCGGTCGCCATCAAGGAATATCTCCCGTCCCAGCTGGCCCTGCGTGTCGGCAACCAGGTCACGCCCAGCATTCCAGACGAGAATCTTGCGACCTTCCGCTACGGCCTGCGCTCGTTCTTCGACGAAGGTCGGGCGCTCGCAAGGCTCTCTCACACCAACGTGGTCCGGGTGCTGAATTTCTTTCGTGCCAACGAGACCGTATACCTGGTGATGCGCTACGAGCGCGGACGCACCTTGCAGGAGCATATCCACGCGCGCAGCGGGGCGCTGCCGGAATCGTGGGTGCGGCGGACTTTTGCGGAGCTTCTGAGCGGGCTGCGCGAGGTTCATACGAACAAGATGCTGCACTTGGACATCAAGCCGGGAAACATCTACATCCGCAACGATGGGACGCCCGTGCTGATCGATTTCGGGGCCGCTCGCCAGACCCTCACCGAGGAAGGGACCAAGTTGCCGCCCATGTATACCCCGGGATATGCGTCGCCCGAGCATCATTCCCAGCGAGAGCACCTGGGCCCCTGGAGCGACATCTACTCCGTTGGCGCCAGCATGTACGCCTGCATGGCCACGGCGCCTCCGCAGCCGGCCGATCAGAGGCTGCAGCGCGACCGCTTGATTCCCGCGCGCAAGGCTTGGGCGGGAAAGTACTCGGATGAGTTGCTGACCATCATCGACTGGTGTCTGCTGCTGGATCATATGGAGCGGCCGCAGAGCGTTTTCGAGCTCCAACAGGCGTTGCGCGGGCTGAAAGAGCCGGTTTTGAAGCGGCGCGGCTTTTCCCTCCTGAACCAGCTCAAGGGCGCAGTCGAGACGCGTCGCAAGCGGCGGACCTGATTCGCGCCAATCATGAGATTTTCCATCGCCCAGCACAGTCGCGTCGGCGCCCGCAGCTACAACCAGGACCGCGTTGGCTATTGGGCGACGGGCGAGGCCTTGCTGATGGTGGTCGCGGACGGGCTGGGCGGACATTTGCGGGGCGAGCTTGCGGCGCAGATTACGATGGATACCCTGGAGCACGAATTCCGCGAGGCGGCCAGGCCGAAGCTTGCCGATCCGGACCTGTTCCTTTTCCGTGCGCTCGCGCACGCGCACGGGGCGATCGTGCAGGAGGCGCGGCGCCTGGAGCTCGACGACACTCCGCGCACCGTGGCGGTCGCCTGCGTGGTGCAGGACGGCTACGCGTACTGGTCGCACGTCGGCGATTCGAGGCTTTATCTCATCCGTCGCGGCCGCGTGGCGACGCGCACCAAGGATCACTCGCGCGTTCAGCAGCTGATTGACAAGGGGCGCATACGCGAGGAGGAGGCGGCCACGCATCCCGAGCGAAACGTGCTGACGCGCTGCCTTGGCAGCGAACATGCGCCCAGGCTGATGCCGACCATCAGCGCGCGCCTGGCAAAGGACGACGTGATCCTTCTGTGCTCGGACGGCCTATGGGGCCCCCTGACCGAGGAGGACCTGCTGGACGGATTGAGCGTCGGCAAGCTGTCCGTCGCGGTTCCCAGTCTCGCGGCGCTCGCGGAGAGGGCCGCGGGAGCTCAATGCGATAATGTTTCACTGGTCGCGATGGCATGGATGGAGGGTGAGCTCGCCCCGGCCGACGAGCCGTTTACGCTCCCGTTTCACGACCTTCCGACGGAGACCCGTGACCTTGCCGAATCGGACGTCGACTATATGCGCATGAGTGACGAAGAGATCGAACGCGAGATCGCCGAGATCAAGGCGGCTTTGCGCAAGCATTCGGACGCCGGATGACGCGACCCGGAGGACGGAGGCCAGAACAGCTTCGTCCGGTGCGCCTGCAGCGCGGCTGGACCCGGCACGCCGAAGGATCGGTGTTGGTCGAGTTCGGCGACACCAGGGTGCTTTGCACCGCGAGCGTCGAGGGACGCGTGCCGGCGTTTCTCAGAGACAAGGGGCGCGGCTGGCTGACCGCCGAGTACGGCATGTTGCCGCGCGCCACCAACACGCGGTCCGATCGCGAGGCCGCGCGCGGCAGGCAATCCGGCCGTTCGCTCGAGATCCAGCGCCTGATCGGCAGGGCGCTGCGCGCCGTGGTCGATCTCGGCGCGCTCGGCGAGCGGACCATCCAGGTCGATTGCGACGTCCTGCAGGCCGACGGAGGAACCCGAACGGCCGCGATTACGGGCGCCTTCGTCGCGGTCCACGATGCCCTCGGCTGGATGAAGGCGCAGGGCATGCTCGAGGCGCTGCCCGTCAGGGATTTCGTCGCCGCAGTGTCGGTCGGCATATACCGTGGCACCCCCGTGCTCGACCTGGATTACGCCGAGGATTCGGCCTGCGACACGGACATGAACGTGGTGATGACGGGCGGCGGCGGGTTTGTCGAAGTCCAGGGTACGGCCGAGGGCGCACCCTATTCGCGCGGTGAGCTGGACGCAATGCTCTCGCTTGCCACGCGCGGCATCGAGGAGCTGGTGGGCCATCAGCGCCGCGCGCTCGGGTCGTGAACAAGCTCGTCCTCGCATCCAACAATCCCGGCAAGCTGCGCGAGATCGGTGCGCTGCTCGCGCCTCTCGCGATAAGCGTCGTCTGCCAGGCGGAGCTCGGCGTCGAGGAGGCCGACGAGCCTCATTCCACTTTTCTCGAAAATGCGCTCGTGAAGGCGCGCCACGCGAGCCGGGCTTGCGGCCTGCCGGCGCTGGCCGATGATTCGGGCCTTTGCGTCGAAGCGCTGGGAGGCGAGCCGGGCGTGAATTCCGCCTATTACGCCGGGAGGGACGGGTCTCGCGCCGAGCGCGATGCGCGCAACAACGCGAAGCTTCTCGCGGCTCTCGGTGGTGGCGCCGATCGGCGTGCGCACTATTACTGCGCGATGGTGCTGGTTCGCCGTGCCGACGATCCGGAGCCGATCGTCGCCGAAGGAATCTGGCACGGCGCAATCGCGCTCGAGCCGTGCGGCTCGGGCGGATTCGGCTACGACCCCCTGTTTCGGATTCCGGATCGCGGTTGCACGTCCGCCGAGCTCGACGCAGGGGAAAAGAACCGCATCAGCCACCGCGGGCGGGCGCTCGCCAGGCTGCTCGAGCGGCTGCGTGATGATGGTCGAGCTTGAACGTCCCTGGACGGTGCGCTTCGAGGCGCTGCCGCCGCTTGCGCTTTACGTCCATATTCCCTGGTGCGTGCGCAAGTGCCCCTATTGCGATTTCAATTCTCACGAGCACGGCGGAGAGCTTCCGGAGCGCGACTACGTCGACGCGCTCATCGAGGATCTCGAGGGGCTGCTGCCGTCGGTCTGGGGTCGCCGGCTGAGCACGGTATTCATCGGTGGAGGCACCCCGAGCCTGTTCTCGCCCGAGGCGATAGACCGACTCTTGTCGGCGACGCGCGCCCGGCTGCCGCTCGAGCCCGGCGCCGAGATCACCCTGGAGGCGAACCCCGGTACGGTCGAGGCCGGGCGTTTCCGCGGCTTTCGCCAGGCGGGCGTCAACAGGCTCTCGCTGGGCGTCCAGAGCCTGGACGACCGGATGCTGGCGGCGCTCGGCCGCATCCATTCGGCCGACGAGGCGCGGCGCGCGGTCACGCTTGCCCAGCGCGAGTTCGATAACGTCAACATCGACCTCATGTACGGACTTCCGGGCCAGACGCTCGCGCAGGTCCGCGCCCAGATCGGCGAGGCGGTGCGCTTCGGCACGCCGCACGTCTCCGCCTACCAGCTGACGGTCGAGCCCAACACGGTGTTCTGGAGCAAGCGCCCCCGCCTGCCCGAGCACGACCTCTGTGCCGACATGGGGCTGGCGGTGGAGGAGGCGCTCGCCGCGGCCGGTCTTGAACACTACGAGACGTCCGCGTTCGCGCGCCCCGGGCTGCGATCGCGCCACAACCTCAATTACTGGGAATTCGGCGACTACCTCGGTATCGGCGCGGGCGCCCACGGAAAGGTGAGTTTTCCCGACCGTGTCACGCGCCACGCCAGGATCAAGCAGCCGCGCGACTACCTGCGGGCGAGGGGCGCGACGATCGCCGAGGAGCGGGAGGTTCGGCCGCAGGAGCTGCCGTTCGAATTCATGCTGAATGCGTTGCGCCTTGTCGAGGGTTATCCGCTCGATCTTTATCGCGCCCGCACGGGGCTATCGACCGTAACGGCCGAGCGGGCGCTCGAAAGGGCCGAGGCGAAGGGTCTGCTCGAGCGCGACTGGCGGCGAATCCGGCCGAGCGAGCGCGGCCGGCGCTTCCTCAACGAGCTCGTGGAGATGTTTCTCGCCTAGTCCCGGCGCCTGCGAAAGACCAGGTCGCGCACGGGATGGCCGAGGGACAGGCCGCGCTGCTCGAACTTGGTGAGCGGACGGTACGCCGGGCGATCGGCATAGCCCGCGGCAGTGTTTTCCAGCAGCGTCTGCGCCGACAGCACCTCCAGGATCTGGTCGGCGTAGTCCTGCCAGTCGGTGGCCGCGTGGAAATAGCCGCCCGGAGCGAGCTTGCGCGCGGCAAGCGCGGCGAATGAGGCCTGCAACAGGCGGCGCTTGTGGTGGCGCTTCTTGGGCCAGGGATCGGGAAAGAACAGGTGAAGGCCCGCGAGCGAGGCGTCGGAGATCATCCCATCGAGAACCGCGACCGCGTCGTGGCGGATCACGCGCAGATTTGCGAGCTGCATGGTCTCGATCCGGTTGAGCAGGCTGCCGACGCCGGGACCGTGCACTTCAACCGCGATGAAATCCGTGTCGGGCTGAGCGGCCGCAATCGCGGCGGTGGTTTCGCCCATGCCGGAACCGATCTCCAGAACCAGGGGAGCCTCGCGGCCGAATATTTCCCGCGGCACGATCTTCGAGGGGGTGTAGCTCAGTCCGTAGCGTGCATAGAGCGTGTCGAGCGCACGCTGCTGCGCGGCCGAAGTCCTGCCCTGGCGCAGGACGTAGCTGCGGATGGGTCGCGTCACGCAGCTTTCGGCTGCGAGGGCGTGATCGTTCCTGCGGTCGGTGAGGACGGCGTCGCGGAGTAGTGCTTCTTCGGCATGCGGCCGGCGAGGAACGCTTCCCTGCCGGCTTCGACCGCTTTCTTCATCGCCTGCGCCATCATGACGGGATTCTTCGCCGCTGCAATCGCGGTGTTCATCAGCACGCCGTCGCAACCGAGCTCCATCGCAATCGCCGCATCGGACGCGGTTCCGACGCCTGCGTCCACCAGCACGGGAACGCCGACACGCTCGATCACCAGCTGCAGATTCCAGGGATTGAGTATTCCCATGCCGGAACCGATCAGCGAGGCGAGAGGCATCACCGCGACGCAGCCGATGTCCTCCAGCATCTTCGCCTGAATCGGGTCGTCCGCGCAGTAAACCATGACCTCGAAGCCCTCGCTCACCAGCTGCTTCGCCGCGACCAGCGTTTCGGGCATATTGGGGTACAGGGATTGCGGGTCCCCGAGCACCTCCAGCTTGACGAGCCTGTGCCCGTCGAGCAGTTCGCGCGCAAGTCGCAGCGTGCGCACCGCGTCCTGCGCGTTGTAGCAGCCCGCGGTGTTGGGCAGGTAGGTGAATTTCGAGGGCGGAAGGTAATCGAGCAGCGAGGGCTCGCCCTGCGTCTGGCCGATATTGGTGCGCCGAATCGCCACGGTGACGATTTGCGCCCCGGAGGCCTCGATCGCGCTGCGCGTCTCGGCGAAGTCCTTGTACTTGCCGGTGCCGACGAGCAGGCGCGAGGAATAGGAACGTCCCGCCACGACCAGCTGGTCTTGTCCTGCCATGCTCAGCCTCCGCCCACCGCGACGACGATTTCAAGGGCGTCGCCGTCCGCGACCTGCGTTGCGGCATGCGCGCTCTTGGGCACGATTTCGCCGTTTCGCTCGACCGCGATCTTCTTGCCCGCGAGCCGCAGATGCGCGATCAGCTCTTCCACGACGAGCGGACGCTCGAAGTGGTGCGCCGCCCCGTTCACGGTCACCTGAATCATGACCGAATTCTACAACGGTCCCCGGGGGGGGCGGTGCTCGTCCGGCCCGATCTATAATTTGCCCGCAATGCCCCACGATGCACGCATCCGCCGTCACCCGCTCTAACTAGGTCCAGATGGGCATCCTGAAACGGGCCCTTAGCGAAGTACTTGGGCGCAATCGCCGACAACCCGCCACGGATAAACCCGGCGTTGCCGCGCGGCAGGGCATGTGCGTCGTGATCCTCAACTGGCGGCGCGGCGAGAACGATCCCTTCAGCGTGTTCAACGCGAGCCTGCGCGAGCATCTGCGCGAATGCGGCAAGAATGTGGAATTGATCGAAACGGCGTCGGACGACTGGCCGCGAAGACTCGGGGACCTTGCCCGCTCCGGAGTCGAGTTCGCCCTGACCTGGCAGGGACTGGGTTCCCGGGTCGGCATCGGCGCAAGCGGAGCCAGCCTTTGGGATCATTTCGGGATCCCGCTCATGTGCCTGCACGGAGACCATCCGTCGCACATGCCGCTCAATCACCAGCTCGAGAGCCGGTACTGTTTTCACCTGTATGCCTATGCCGACGCGGCGCGCTATTCGAACCGGCACTTCCGGCGCTCGCGAGGCGCGAGCCTGTTCGACGTTCCGCAACTCCATCGCGAACCGCGCTTGAAGCACACATCGGGCGAACATTTCGTCTTTGCCAAGAACATCACCCATCCGCTCGATACCGAGAGCTTGTGGAAGGAGAAGCTGGATCAGCCGACGTTCGACGCATACATGGCGGCGGCCGAAGTGTTGCGACGCAGAATTGCGGAGGCGCCGTACGTAGAGATGCATGACGTGCTCGACGAGCTCATTTCCGAGCGCAACTTGCATTGGCTGCGGCCCGAGGCGAACGGCCCCATGTATCACCAGTACCATAGCCAGCTGGACCTCTACATGCGAAGCTACAAGAGCGTGGCCGCGGTAACCGCTCTTCGCGAATTTCCCGTCAAGGTGTACGGGCGCGGCTGGGAGAGGATCGCGCAAGATGCGCCGGCGTCGCACCTCTTTGCGTCCGGGAGAAACACGGCGGATAGCCAGGAGCTCTATTACTCCCGATTCGGCCTCATCGACATAAGTCCCTCGAAGGGTCTGCATGACCGGGCCCACCGTGCGATGGCGAACGGCGTCGGATTCCTGTCCAGCGCAAGCCTGGATGAGCGCTTTCCGGGTTCCGAAAGCTTCGGTCGCCTATTCTTCAGCTTCAGGGAGCACGAACTCGCCGAAAGGTGCGCGGCCGTCGTGGCCGACCCGGAGGCGCACCGGAATGCGGCGCGGCAGTTTGCGGACCTGTATTACAGCACCTACAGCCCCAGGCAGTTCGTGAACCGGCTGGACATGCTGGCAAAGTCGGTCGGAGAAATATAGCGGAATCAAGCTGGTCGATCATCGCCGGTTGAACTACGCCCGGCCGTCCCAATAATAGGCAGTTGTAACCGGCGAATTTCGGAGAAACCCATGAGCAAGTACGCATTCGGCAAGACCGTCGCTCTCGATCCTGCCGCCGCACAGCAAAAGGTGACCGAGGCGCTCTCCAAGGAGGGCTTCGGCGTGCTGACCGAGATCGACGTCTCGGCGACCATGAAGAAAAAGCTCGGCTTGGAGCTCCCGCCCTACAAGATCCTCGGCGCCTGCAATCCTCAGCTCGCCAGCAAGGCGATCGCGGCGGAGCCCGAGATCGGCGCGCTCCTGCCGTGCAACGTGGTGGTGCGCCAGGACGCCGAAGGCAGCACCCGCGTCGAGTTCATGGATCCCAGTGCGGTCCTGACCCTCGTCGACCGGCCGGAGATCGGCAGCCTCGCCGCAGAGGTGCGCAGCCGGCTCGAAAGGGTGATGGCGGCGCTCTGAGCGCCGCGCTCTGCTGCCGGGCGCGTCTGACGTCGTTTTGAGCGGCGGTTGGAACTGCCTTAGAATCCGCACCCTGGGCGGGTGTAGTTCAATGGCAGAACGGCAGCTTCCCAAGCTGCATACGAGGGTTCGATTCCCTTCACCCGCTCCAGGGCTATCCCGGGGGAGAGGTCAGCCGATCAGGATATCGATGCGCGAGAAGCGCTCGGCCGTCCAGTAGGCAGGCTCGTAGAGATATCCGAGCCGCGGCGTGTCGACCGCGGAGCGTACGACGATGTAAGTTTCCTGGCAGGGAATGCCCTGCTCTCGCAACTTGGCGCACTCGGAAGATGTAATGCGCCGGCCATATCCCCCGATCGGAATTTCCGTTTCGAGAATCCCAAGACGTTTTTCCATGCGACGCCCGTTATAGCGCGTGCGGTGCGCGGATCCCAGGAGATTTGCACGCTTCCGTAGTCAAGATCTGTGAATCCGCGGCTTAATTCACCATTCGTAACCCAGCCCGAGCAGCCAGGTCGTGTCCGTCGGTTTGACGCCCGGCGGGGGCCTTCGTTCCCAGTCCAGGTCCAGTTGCGCGTTCGCCGTCATGCCGCTCTCGAGCGGGACCCGCAGGCCCGTGCTGGTGTGGAGGGTGACATTCGCGGTGTGGCGTAAGTCCCAGAAGCCCTCCTGGTTGTGAAACAGCTCGGCCTTCCGGCCCCGGAGCTTGTGCGAATAGTGCAGCCCCCAGCCGAACGCGGGATAGCTGTTCCTGCTGTCGTCGTTGTGCTTGGTCGACACGGCGTCCACGCCCGCGCGAATGGCGAGGCGCGTGCGGTCGGAGTCGTAGATCTGCCAGCCGTATCCTGCGCCTGCGCTGGTTCGCAGATTGACGTCCCTGAATCGGTCCCGCTCGGCGAAGCCGCGTCCGTAGACGAACCGCTTCGGATCGAGGAAATAGTCGTAGTTACCGCCGAGGCGCCAGTTGGACGTGACGGTCTGTCCCGTGTCCTTGGCATGGTCCACCCGGGCCCTCAGCTCGTAGCGATGGTCCTTGGCCCGCGCATGGAACGCGCCTTCTCCATGCAGGCTGCTGGCGGAGCTGTTTCCGCGCGTGGCCGAGGCGGCCACCGCGACGCGACCCTTGTACGTGACCCCGCGCCCGGATTCTTCCGGCCGGGGGTTCAGGTAGGCGACCCGGTCCAGCTCGACACTGCCCGGTACGAGAACGGCGCTGTGGAGGATTTTTTCGCCCTTCAGCATGAAGTTCACCGGGGCATCCGTGGTCACCGATCGGACCTCGCTCCAGCGGATCTTGAGCTTGCCGGCGTAGGTGGTCTCGAATGTGAGGGTATCGCCCGACTTGTGCAGCAGCTTTCCGCTCAGACGGTCCCCGTTGCGCAGGATCAGGGTGTCGGCCCGGGCGGCGGTCGTGGCGGCGAGCACTAGCGTGGCGGCGAGCGCGGCAAGGTGGCTTGAGCGCTTTGGCATCGGCTCTACTCTAGTCAATCGCGTGCGACCGTGCGACCGGCTTCGAGTTCGCCGCTATGGGGGCGATTTGCATTATCGAAACTCCCGACGCGGGTAGAATTGGCTCCTGATGACCGTGTCCTTCGACGGCAAGCTGGTGGTCGCAATCTCCTCGCGGGCGCTGTTCGACTTCGAGGAGGAGAACGTTGTATTCGAGCGCCGGGGCGAGCGCGAATATGTCGGACTCCAGCTCTCGCGCCTGGACGTGTCCGCGAAGGACGGCGTAGCGTTTCCGCTGGTCAAGAAGCTGCTCGCCTTCAATACGCCTGGTGCCCAGCGAGTCGAGGTCGTGATCCTCTCGAAGAACGACCCGGTGAGCGGCCTGCGGGTATTTCGCTCCGCGAGCCGCGCCGGGTTGCAGCTTGAGCGCGGCGTATTCACGCGCGGTCGCTCGCCGTACCGTTACCTCGATGCGCTCAAGGCGAACCTCTTCCTGTCGGCGAACGAGGCGGACGTGATGAACGCGCTGGAGGCCGGAGTTCCTGCGGCCCGCGTCTATCCTGAATCCGCCCAGGCGGCCGAGCGTCACGCGGGCGAAGTGAGAATAGCCTTCGATGGCGACGCGGTGCTGTTCTCCGACGAAGCCGAGCGCGTATTTCAGGCCGACGGGCTGGCGGCCTTCACCCGCCACGAGACCGAGCATGCGGGCCGTCCCCTGCCGCCGGGACCGTTCAAGCCCCTGCTCGAGGCCCTGCACCGCCTGCAGCGGGCCGCCGGCACCGACGTGCCGATGCGCCTGCGAACGGCGCTGGTCACCGCGCGGAGCGCGCCTGCGCACGAGCGCGCCGTGCGCACGCTCATGCAGTGGAACGTCGGCATCGACGAGGCGATGTTTCTGGGCGGGCTGGACAAGAGCGAATTCCTGCGCGCCTACGAGCCGGACTTCTTCTTCGACGACCAGCGCTCGCACGTCGATTCGGCGCGAAGGCATGTCGCAACGGGGCACGTTCCGTTCGGGGTATCCAACATCGGACGCAAGGCATCATGAAAGCCGTCAAATATCTCCTCTACGCGCTGGGCGCCATCGTGATCGTGGCGATCGTGACCGTGGTAGCCGTGGCCGTGCTGTTCGATCCGAATCAGCTAAAGGGTGAAATCGAGCGGGTCGTCAAAGAGCAGACGGGGCGCACCCTGAAGCTCGAGGGCAATCTGCATCTCACGTTCTGGCCCAGCATCGGCGCGTCCATGGGGCGAGCGAGTCTGTCCGAGCGGGGAAGCGCGGCGAGCTTCGCGTCGCTCGAGTCGGCGCAGCTCGCCGTGGCATTGCTCCCGCTACTGCATGGCGAGACGATCGTCGATCAGGTCCGCCTCTCGGGGCTGAAGGTCGATCTCGTGAAGAAGCGCGACGGAAAATTCAATTTCGAGGACCTGCTCGGGGTCGGCGCAGGCGGGCATCCGGCCCCGGCCAAGCCCGAGCGCGGGGGCGGCAGCGCCAGCAAGAAGGTGCGCTTCGATATCTCGGGCGTGCGGGTCGAGAACGCGAACGTCACCTATCATGACCTCGGGAGCGGGCAGAAGCTGGCGGTGAGCGATGTGCAGCTTCGAACCGGCCGCATCGCGAGCGGCGTGCCAGGTAAACTGGAATTTTCGGCGACGCTCAAGGCGGACAAGCCGGCGATCAAGGGAAAGATCGATCTGTCCACCGGATACCGCTTCGACGCCTCGAGCAACGTCGTCGAGCTGAACGGGCTCTCGAGCAAGATCGCGCTCAGCGGACCGCCCGTACCGGGCGGCTCGCTCTCCATACCCTTGAGCGGATCCTTGCGGGCAGAGCTGGCCAAGCCGAGCGTCCGGGCGGATCTCACCGCCAAGCTGAACGACTCGACCCTCCACGCGAAGCTCGGGCTCGAGGGCTCGGCGCCGGCTTCCTATGATTTCGATATCGATGTCGACCGCCTGAATCTCGACCGCTACTTCCCGCCGTCGGAGAGCGCGCAGGGCGGCGGCGCGAGCCCGGGCGGGGCGAAAGGCGGCGCTGCACAGCCCGCCGACACGCCGGTCGACCTTTCCCCGCTGAAGGGGCTGCGCGCACGAGGCGAGCTGCGCATCGGCGAGCTGCAGATCCACCACCTCAAGATGTCGGGGCTCGCAACCGGCGTGCGCATTGCGGGCGGCCGGGCCGAGCTCGCGCCGCAATCGGCGAAGCTCTACCAGGGCACGCTCGCGGGCGCCCTGACCCTGGATGCCAACGCGCGCAGGGTCGCCCTGAAGGAGACGCTTAGCGGGATCGCGATCGGTCCGCTGGTCTCCGACCTGATGCAGAAAGACGTCATCCAGGGTCGCGGCGACGTCTCGCTGGACGTCACCGCCTCCGGCTCGAGCGTCAACGCGATGAAGAGGTCGCTTGCCGGCAGCGCCAAGCTTTCATTGCGCGACGGCGCCATCAAGGGAATCAATCTGGCCGAGTCCTTGCGCAAGGCCCAGTCGCTGATCCAGAAGAAATCGACTCAGACCGTGAGCGCCGATCACGCGCAGCAGACCGACTTCAGCGAAATGTCCGCCAGCTTCGCGATCCGCAACGGCGTTGCGCACAACCAGGATCTGAGCATCAAGGCGCCGCTATTCAGAGTAACCGGGACGGGGGACGTAGACATCGGCAGCAGTCGGATCGATTACCGCGCCAAGGCCGCGGTGGTCGGCACCGCGGAGGGTCAGGGCGGCAAGGAGCTTGCCCAGCTGCGAGGCCTGAGCGTGCCGGTCAGAATCGTCGGCCCGTTCGACGCGCTGAAGTACGAGATCGACTACCGGTCGATCGCGGCGGAGACGGCGAAGAGCCGCCTGAAGGAAAAGCTGGAGCAGCGGCTCGGCGTCCAGCCGTCCCAGGAGGGCGGCGGCGCCGACAAGCTCAAGGAAAAGCTGCGCGGTCTATTCGGCCGCTAGGGGCGTCACTGCTGCAGCGGTAGCGACTCTTCCACCAGGGATGCCAGGTAGCCCGCGCCGAGGGGGATCACCTCGTCGTTGAAGTCGTAGTTCGTGTTGTGCAGGAAGCACCCGGAGGGCCCGCCCCCCTGGCCCAGCCAGATGTAGGCGCCCGGCCGCGCCTCGAGCATATAAGAGAAGTCCTCGCCCCCCATGGTCGGCGCCGCGTCGCGCACGACGTTTTCCTCGCCGAAGACCCTCTCACCGACGCGCGCGGCGAATTCCGCTTCGCGCGCGCTGTTGACGGTCGCCGGATAGCCGCGCTGATACTCGACCTCCGCGCTGCCGCCGAGCGATCCGGCGATGCCGGTCACGATCTGCCTGATGCGCGATTCGGCGAGATCCCGCGTGTCGGGGCGGAAGCTGCGCACCGTGCCGATCAAGGTGACGAAGTCGGGCATGATATTGAATGCGCCGACCTGGGAGGTCTGCATGGAGCAGATGCTGACCACCAGCGCGTCGACCGGATCGATATTCCGGCTGGCAACCGATTGCAGCGCGGTAATGATGTGCGAGCTCAGAAGCACCGGATCGACGCCCTGGTGCGGCATCGCCGCGTGGCCGCCCTTGCCGCGCACGGTGATCCGGATCTCGTCGGTGGCGGCCATCATCGCTCCCGCGCGGACCGCGATCTTGCCCGCCGCGAGAGGCGGCCAGTTGTGCAGGGCGTAGACCTGGTCGGCGGGGAAGCGGTCGAACAGGCCTTCCTGCACCATCTGCCGCCCGCCGCCGTCGTGCTCTTCCGCGGGCTGGAAGATGAGATAGGCGGTGCCGTCGAAGCGCCGCGTCGCGGCGAGGTAACGGGCCGCGCCGAGCAGCATGGTCGTGTGCCCGTCGTGGCCGCAGGCGTGCATCCTGCCTTCGTGGCGCGACCGGTAGGGGAGGTTTCCGGTTTCGTGGATCGGCAGGCAATCCATGTCCGCGCGCAGGCCGATGCTGCGCGCGCCCGGGCCTTTTCGGCCATGCACGATCCCGACGATCCCGGTCCGCGCGAGCCCGCGGTGCACCTCGACGCCCCAGGCCGCGAGCTTTCCGGCAACGATGTCCGAGGTGCGATTCTCTTCGAAACCCAGCTCTGGATGCGCGTGAATATCGTGCCGGATCTCGCGCAGTTCGGCGTGAAATTTCCGGATCTCATCGACGGGAGTGCCCATGAATGCCCTCGTGCTGCCTGCAAAGCGGCAAACGATGTTGCCGCCTTCTCCAATGGGCGTCAAACGCCCCGGCGCGCTCGGACCCCAAGTAGAATCCCGCGGTGCCTGATTTCGCGGAAACCGTTCTGGCGTGGCAGCGCAAGCATGGCCGCCGTGGCCTGCCGTGGCAGGCCACGCGCGACCCCTATCGCGTGTGGCTGTCGGAAGTGATGCTGCAGCAAACGCAGGTCGAGACCGTGATTCCGTACTACGAGCGGTTTCTTGCGCGCTTTCCGGACGTACGAGCGCTGGCCGGCGCAGATGAAGACGAGGTCTTGCGCCTTTGGAGCGGGCTGGGGTACTACGCGCGCGCGAGGAACCTGCATCGCGCGGCCCGTGTGGTAGCCGGGGAGCACGGCGGGAGATTCCCCGGCACCGCGGAAGATTTGGCGCGCCTGCCCGGAATCGGGCGATCGAGCGCGGCGGCAATCGCCGCGTTCGCATTCGGCAGGCGCGAGGCGATACTCGATGGCAACGTGAAGCGCGTCTTCGCGCGCTGCTTCGGGATCGACGGCTTTCCCGGAGTGCGCAGAATCGAGCTTCGGCTGTGGCGTCTGGCCGAGGAGCAGCTCCCGCACCGGCAGATCGAGCGCTATACGCAGGCCCTGATGGACCTCGGCGCGACCGTATGCGTGCGCGGCAAGCCGCGCTGCGATGACTGTCCGCTTGCCGGGCGCTGCGTGGCGAGGCGCGACGGCCGCGTCGGCGAGCTGCCGACGCCGCGGCCGCGCCGGGCGTATCCCGAACGAACCGTCACATGGCTGGTGCTGCTCCACGGCGGCCGCGTACTGCTCGAGCGGCGTCCGGCTCCGGGATTGTGGGGCGGGCTTTGGGCCTTTCCCGAGACTGGCCGGCGGGGGCTGGCCGCCTTCTGCCGCCGCGAATTCGGTTGCGACGCGCGGCGCGCGCGCCGGCTCGACGTGCTCGAACACCAGTTTACGCATTTCCGCCTGCGCGCGACCCCGGTCGTGATCGGCTTGCGCGAGCCGCCCGCCCCCGCGGTCGAAACACCGGGGCGGCTGTGGCTCGATCTCGCCGAGGCGGCCGGCGCGGCGGTTCCGGCGCCGGTCAGGTCGCTGCTGGTACGTCTCGCCGCGGCGCCCGTTGCCGGAGCTTAGCTGCCGCTCGCCAAGCCGTGCTGGACCAGGTACTTGTGCAGGATCTGGAGCCGTTCGCGTGCGTCGCCCAGCTCCATCAGCTTTTGCCTGGCGGCGAGCGGGATGGGGAGAATCTCCGCCAGACGCGAACCGACCCACGAGCTCGAATCGAACCGGAACGGCGCTTCGATCTGGCGCGCACCGTGTTCCTCTATCACCAGCCGCAGCAGCCGTGCGCAGGCAAGGAACTCGTCCGGCAGGGCGCAATCGTCGTCCGCGGGCTTGAGCTCCACCTCGGCCCGCGTCAGGCCGTTCGCCTGAACCTCGCGGCGCAGGATGGCGAAGCGGTCCTCGCCCCGCACCGAGACATGCAGCACGCCGAGCTGCTGCATATCCCAGCTCACGATCCGCGCGAGGCACCCGATGTCCTCCGGCACCGCGGCCGGTCCGACCTCCGCTCCGGTGCGGATCAGGCAGATTCCGAAGGGCTGGTCATCGCGAAGGCAGCCCTTCGCCATCTCCATGTAGCGCTGCTCGAATATTCGAAGCGGCAGCAGCCCGCCCGGAAACAGCACCGCCTGTAGCGGGAAGACCGCGATTTCGCGCCTGCCTGCCGCGCTCAGGACCCGCCCTCCGGTTCGGTTCGGGCGAGCCCGCGATGCCGCACCAGCACGCGCCGGTCGCCGTGGAAGGCGCCCGCAAGCCGCTCGGCGAGGAAGACCGAACGGTGACGGCCGCCCGTGCAGCCGATCGCGACCGTCACGTAGTTGCGCTGCTCGCGCTCGATTTCCGGCAGCCAGCGCGCGAGAAAGGCCTGCACGTCCGAAACGAGTCGGCGCACGGCAGGCTGCGCGTCGAGGAAGCCGGCTACCGCCGCGTCGCGCCCGGTCAGCGCGCGCAGGGCAGGGTCGTAGTGGGGATTCGGCAGCATGCGCGCATCGATCACCCAATCGGCATCGAGCGGGATCCCGTCGCGAAACGCGAACGACTCGAAAAGCAGCGTCAGCCCGCCGCCGCCCAGGCCGACCACCTCTTTGATCCAGGTCTGCAGGGCGCGAGGCAGCAGCTCGCTGGTATCGATGCGGTGCCCGAGGTCGGCCACTCCGGCGAGCAGCGCGCGCTCTCGCTCGATCGCTTCCGAAAGCGACAGGCCGGATACCGTGAGCGGATGCCTGCGGCGCGTCTCCGAGAACCTGCGCAACAGCGTCTGCGGGCTCGCCTCGAGAAACAGGACGCGGCAGTCTATGCCCCGCTGCTTGAGCCGCGACACGTTCTCGGGCAGCGCCGGGAGCGCTGCGCTGCGCGCATCGACGCTGATGGCAACGCGCTCGTGACCGGCGTCCTCGAGGAAATCGGCCACGTCCAGCAGCAGCGTCGCCGGCAGATTGTCGACACAGTAGTAGTCCGCGTCCTCGAGCACGTTCAAGGCGATGCTCTTGCCGGATCCCGACAGTCCGCTGACCAGGATGAGCTGCATGGCGGATCGGCGCGCTCAACCGCCGCGGTCGATTTCTCTCTTTTGGCGCGCCATGAACTGCGTCATGGAATCGATGCCCCTGAGCTGCAGGATGTAGTTGCGCACCGCGGCCTCGAGCAGGACGGCAAGGTTGCGCCCGGCGGCGACCGGAATCACCACCTTGCGGACGGTGACGCCCAGGATCTCTTCCGACAGCTCGGCGAGCGGAAGGCGCTCGGTGGCTTCGCGCTGGCCCTGCGCCGGCTTTTCCAGGTGGGCGATCAGCTTGAGCTTCATCTTGGGCCGCACGGCGGTTTCGCCGAAAATCGTGCGCACATCCAGCAGGCCGAGGCCGCGCACTTCGAGAAAATCGCGCAGCAGGACCGGGCAGCGTCCTTCCAGCGTATTGATCGCGATGCGGGAGATCTCCACCACGTCGTCCGCGACCAGTCCGTGGCCCCGGCTGATCAGCTCGAGCCCGAGCTCGCTCTTGCCCACGCCGGAATCCCCCGTGATCAGCACGCCGAGGCCGAGCACGTCCATCAGTACGCCATGGCGCTCGGTGGTTTCGGCGAGCGCCTTGGCCAGGTAGCGGGAGAGCTTCTCTATGACTCTTGCCGCCGGCACCCGGGTCGTGAACAGCGGCGTGTGGGTGTGCTCCGCCCGCTCCAGCAATTCCGTCGTGGGTCCCACGCCGTCGGCCAGGATCACCGCGGTCGGCGAAGCCACGAACAGCCTTGCCGCGAACTCGGAGCGGGCAGCCGGGTCGCCGCCGGCGAGCATCGCCGCCTCATAGGCGCCGAGGACCTGGATGCTGTTCGGGTGGGTGAGGTTGAGGTGGCCGATCAGCGCGGCCGACGCGGCTGCGTCGCGCCGCACCGCGACGCTCGCGTCGCGCCCGGCAAGCCAGGCAAGCGAGAGCGCCTCGCGATTGTCGTCATGCAGCTGCGCGACGTTGACCTGAAGCATCAGGTTGCCAGGCGGCAATCAACTGGTGCAGGGCGCTCGCGTCCGGTGCTTCCGTCATCGATTCGCGCAAGCTCCTGTCGCTGAACATCTGCGCCAGTTCGGACAGGATCTGCAGGTGCTTTTCGGTCGCCTGCTCGGGCACCAGAAGAACGAACAGAAGATTGACCGGCTTTCCGTCGGGAGCGTCGAAAGCCACCGGCTGCTCGAGCCGGATGAACGCGCCGAGCGCGTCCTTCAGGCCCTTGATGCGCCCGTGCGGGATCGCCACGCCTTGGCCGAGCGCCGTCGAGCCGAGGCGCTCGCGCGCGAACAGGCTGTCGAAGACGAAGTTCCTGGCGATGCCGTGATTGTTCTCGAAAAGCAGTCCGATCTGCTCGAACAACCGCTTCTTGCTCGACACCGAGAGGTCGAGCACTACGTTGGCGGGCGGAAGGAGTTTCGCGACTAGGCTCATGCCTGGAGCGGCGGGGACTGCAGTGGGCGCGAATTATAGCCCAATGCCGAGCGTCAGGGGCGGGGGGTTCCGGGAGGCCCCTCAGGAGCCCAATTCCTGCCTCTTGAGGGCGTCGTGGGGCGTGTCGTAGGCCTTGCCCTTGTGCTTCATGACCTGGCGGTCGAGCTTGTCGGTCAGCAGGTCTATTGCCGCGTACAGGTCGTCTTCCTCGCATTCGCAATGCAGGTCCTTGCCGCGCACGTGAAGGGTGATTTCCGCTTTCTGCCTCAGTTTGCCGACCGAAAGAATGACATGAGCATCGATTACGTGATCGAAATGCCGCGTGATGCGCTCCAGCTTTGCCTGCACATAGCCGCGGATCGCGGGCGTCACTTCGAGGTGGTGGCCGCTCACGCTGAGATTCATTCTCACTTCTCCTAGATGCTTTTTCGCTGGTTGACGGGGGGGATCTGGAGGGATTCGCGGTACTTCGCAATGGTGCGCCTCGCCACTACGATACCTTGTTGCCCCAGAATTTGCGAGATTCTGGCGTCCGAAAGCGGTGAGCGCGCATCCTCGGCGGCGACCAGCTGCTTGATCAGCGCTCGAATCGCGGTGGAGGACGCGGCGACGCCCGATTCCGTTTCCAGGTGGCTGCCGAAGAAATACTTCAGCTCGTAGGTCCCGCGCGGCGTCGCCATGTACTTCTGCGTGGTCACGCGGGAGATCGTGCTTTCGTGCAGTCCCAGGGTTTCCGCAATCTCCCGCAGTACCAGGGGTCGCATGGCCACTTCACCGTGCTCGAAGAAGTGGCGCTGCCGGTCGACGATCGCCTGCGAGACCCGCAGGATGGTCTCGAAGCGTTGTTGCACGTTCTTGATCAGCCAGCGCGCTTCCTGCAGCTGGGAAGCGAGCGCCTTGCCGCGGCTTCCGCCTGCAAGCTCGGCGTACAGCCGGTTGATGCGAAGCTTGGGCAGCGCATCGGGATTCAGGCTGGCTCGCCAGACGTTTCTCGTCTTGCGCACGATCACGTCGGGTATCACGTAGCGCGTTTCCACTGCGGCGAACGCCGCGCCCGGACGCGGATTGAGGCCGAGAATCAGCCGCTGGGCGGCGCGCAGCTCGTCATCGTTCGCGCCCGTAGCGCTTTTGAGTCGCACGTAGTCGCGCCGGGCGAGCAGTTCCAGGTGGTTTTCGCAAATCGCGAGGGCGAGCTTGCGCACGGGTTCCTCGGTGCCGCCGGCGCGGATCTGCAGCGCGAGGCACTCCGCCGGCGAGCGCGCGCCGACGCCGGCAGGCTCGAAATTCTGCAGGTGGCGCAGGGCGATCGCCAGGTCCTCGACATCCGCGTCGGCTTCCTCGGGCAGCAGCGTGGCTATCTCCTCCAGGCTCTGCGTCAGATAGCCGTCTTCATTGAGGGCGTCGATCAGCATCCCGATCAGCGCCCTGTCCCGCCGGCCGAGATTGGTGAGCGAGACCTGGGTGTAGAGATGGTCGCGCAGCGTCCGCGTCTCGGGCGTGACGAAGCTGCGGTCGTCGCGATCGTCGTCGTCGGCGCCGCGCCAAGCGGCGGTTTGCTCGGTGTCCCAGTCGTCGCGAGGCTCGGCGGGCGGTGCCTCGGCCGCGGACGCCTGCGACGCCGCTTCACCGGGTCGCGGAGGAGCGCTCGCCGCCTCGGTCTCGCCGTCTTCGCGCTCCAGGATCGGGTTTTCCATCAGGAGACGCTCGATCTCCTGGTTCAGCTCGACGGTCGAGAGCTGCAGTAACTTGATGGACTGTTGCAGCTGAGGCGTGAGCGTCAGATGCTGCGACAGCCGGAACTGCAGGGTCGGCTTCATGAATCGGGAAGGAGCGCGAGATGCGCTACATGCGGAAGTTTTCGCCGAGGTACACGCGGCGTACATTGTCATTATAGACAATTTCCTCCGGTTGCCCCGAGGCCAGGACGGCGCCCTCGTTGATGATGTAGGCACGGTCGCAGATGCCAAGGGTCTCGCGCACGTTGTGGTCGGTGATGAGTACCCCGATCCCGCGCTCCTTGAGGAAGCGAATGATTCGCTGGATGTCGAGCACCGCGATCGGGTCAACGCCGGCGAACGGCTCGTCCAGCAGAATGAACGAAGGGCGAGTGGCAAGTGCGCGTGCGATTTCCAGCCTGCGCCGCTCGCCGCCCGAAAGCGAAAGCGCGGGGAGCTTGCGCAGGTGCGCGATGCTCAAGTCCTTCAGCAACTCGGTGAGGCGCAGCTCGATTTCCTCCGTGGCGAGTCCCTGCAGCTCGAGAATCGCGCGCACGTTCTCTTCCACGGTGAGCCGGCGGAAAACCGAATTCTCCTGCGGCAGGTAGGAAATGCCGAGGCGCGCGCGCCGGTGAATCGGGAGGTGGGTGAGGTCCCGGCCGTCCAGCTGGATCGTTCCCGCGTCCGCAGGCACGAGTCCGACGATCATGTAGAAGCACGTCGTCTTGCCCGCCCCGTTCGGCCCCAGCAGGCCGACCACCTCGCCGCTCGAAACCTCGAGCGAGACGTCCTGCACGACGGTGCGCGACTTGTAGCGCTTGCGCAGACTTCCCGAGCGCAGGACGCTCATTTTGCTGTCGGCGCAGGCGCAGGCGCAGGCGCAGGCGCCTGCGTCGCGTCGGGCGCAGTGCTCGGCGCGGCGCTCGGCGCCGCTTCGGACGACGGCGCGGGCGCCGACTTCGGCTGCAGCACCGCCCGCACCCGTCCTTCTGTCTTGTTCGCGCCGCCCGAGACGGAAAAGAATCCCGAGCGTTCGTCCAGGAAGATGTAATTGCCGCGCACCACGTCCTTGTCGCGCGTCACGCGCGCGTCGTCGAACAGCTCGACCTTGTCGTTGTGCTCGTCGATCTCCACGCGCTGCGCCTGGCCGTCGATCCACGTGCCTTGCTTGCCGTCCTTCGAATCCGAGCGTTGCCGGAACGTCACCGGATTGCCGGTCGCGGTGACGTGCTGGAATCCATCCGCGTCCTGGCGCACGACAACGCGATTCGCATGAACCACCAGAGTGCCTTTGGTCAGCACGACGTTGCCGTCGAATATGGTCATCTGACGGGCCTCGTCCGACATCATGCGGTTCGATTCGATCTCGGTCGGCTTGTCCTTGTCGCCCTTCTCGGCGTGGGCGACGAGCGGCGCCTGCAGCGCCGCAATTGCCAGGACGGCCGCGATGGCGCTCAGTGCGGCGGGGCGCCTGCTCGAGCTCAAGGCTTGCCTCCGCCGGGCGCGAACGTGCCGTGAACCCGGGAATACAGCGTCAGCTGGCCAAGCTCGTTGTTGTATTCCATTCCTGTTCCCGTGACCGTCTCTCCGTTTTCGCTGATCGTCACCTGGCGGTCGGTCAGCGCCAGCGACTTGTCGGTAACAATGTGCAGGAAGCTGGTGCGCATTTGCATTTCCGGCCGATCCGCGGTCCTGGCGCGCACCAGCAGAACGTTCCCGTAGAGAAACAGCTCGTCGGCACCCTGCGAAAGCGTGCCGCGATCCGCGGTGACGGTCATGCGCGGGTCGCCCGGCTTGGTCTGAACCATTCGCGGCGCGACCAGGTCGGTCGAGTCGTCGTCCGGGTAATGTATCATTTTCGCCGCCGCCAACGTAGAGACGGCCGTGCCCTTGGCGCCGTAGCTCGTGACCTCGAAGTTCTGGACGATATAGTCGGGGGCGTGGCGCCGCAGCGTGGCGCGCGGCGGCTCGACCTGAGTCGCCTCCTTGAGCCAGAAAGTCACCATCGCGAGCGCCAGCATCAGCGCTAGGGGAAACAGCCCGGTCGCCGACAGTCTCACGCCAAGTATCGGGCCAGTGCCGCCTCGAGCGAGCCCTGGGCGCGCATCAGCAGGTCGCAGATCTCGCGCGCCGCGCCGGCTCCTGCCGGCGCCTCGCAGACGTAATGCGCGCGCGCGCGTACCTCGGACGACGCCTCGCGCGGCGCGCAAGCGAGGCCGCAGCGCGTCAGCACCGGCAGGTCGACGACGTCGTCCCCGATGTACCCCGTCGCGTCGGCCGGCAGGCGCAGCCGCTCCAGCAGCGCCGAGTAGGCCGCGAGCTTGTCCTCGATTCCCTGCAGCACGTGCGGAATCCCGAGCTCGGCCGCGCGATGCGTGACGGCCGCCGAGCTTCTGCCGCTCAGAATGGCGGGCGTCACGCCGCTCGCGGAAAGCATCTTGATGCCATGGCCATCGAGCGTGTGAAAGGCCTTCATCGCTTCGCCTTCCGGTCCGTACCACAGCCGGCCGTCGGTAAGCACGCCGTCGACGTCGAAGATCATCAGGCGCACGCGCTTCGCGCGCGCGAGCGCGGCGTCGGTGATCGCGCCCATCGGCCTAGATGACTTTGGCGCGGAACAGATCGTGCATGTTCAGCGCCCCCACGACCTTGTCGTCGCCGTCGACCACGACAAGCTGGTTGATCTTGTGGCGCTCCATCAGCTGCACGGCCTCGACTGCGAGCGCCTCGGGCCGGATCGTGCGCGGGCCTGGCGTCATCAGTTCGGCGACCCGCGCCCCTGCAAAATCGGTGACCTTGTCGAGCGCACGTCTCAGATCGCCGTCGGTGAATACGCCCACGATGCGACCCGCCGCGTCGACCACCGCCGTCATTCCCATCCTGCCGCGAGACATTTCATATACCGCTTCGCGCAGGCTCGACGAGTCTGCGATTGAAGGCACGTCGTTGCCGCGCCGCATGACGTCGGCGACGTGAGTGAGCAGCCGCCTGCCCAGCGAGCCGCCCGGGTGAGAACGGGCAAAATCGTCGGCCGAGAAGCCGCGTGCGTCGAGCAGTGCCACCGCGAGCGCGTCGCCGAGCGCGAGCGCTGCGGTCGTGCTGGCCGTCGGCGCGAGATTGAGCGGGCAGGCTTCCTGCGCCACTCCGGCATCGAGGTGGACGTCGGCCTCCCGCGCGAGGGTCGAGTCGTGATTGCCGGTGAGCGCGATCAGCTTGGCTCCCTGGCGCTTGATCAAGGGAACGATCCTGAGCAGCTCTTCGCTTTCGCCCGAGTGGGAGAAGGCGATGAACACGTCGTCCGGCTGGATCATGCCGAGGTCGCCGTGGCTCGCCTCGGCGGGATGCACGAAGTAGGCGGGCGTGCCCGTGCTCGCCAGAGTCGAGGCCACCTTGCGCGCAATATGGCCCGACTTGCCGATGCCGCTCACCACCACGCGCCCTCGCCGGCCGAGAATGAGCGACACCGCGGCGAGGAAGCGGTCGTCGAGGCGTTCGATCAGTGCACGTACCGCATCGGCCTCGATCGCCAGAACGCGACGAGCAAGCTCGAGAGCGGTCGACGAAGCGCTTATCATAGCGGGGAAGTATAGCCCAACGACCTTTCTCCAGATGGACGCGACCGGCATCGCCTTGCAACCGGTTCTAGTGCTGCTCGCGAGCAGTGTGCTTGCGGTGGTCGCGTGCCGCAGTCTGTCGCTTCCGCCGATCGTCGGATACCTCGTTACCGGACTTATTCTCGGTCCCCACGCGCTCGGATTGATCGAAGACAGCCGGGAAACACGCCGGCTCGCCGAGTTCGGCGTCGTCTTCCTCATGTTCTCGATCGGCCTCGAATTCAGCCTGCCGAGGCTGCTGGTCATGCGGCGCGTGGTGTTCGGGCTCGGCCTGGTGCAGGTGTCCGCGACGATCGCGCTGTGCATGCTGGGGTCGGTCGCGCTGGGCGGCTCATGGCAGGCGGGGCTCGTGCTGGGAGGCGCCGCGGCGATGTCCTCGACCGCGATCGTGTCGAAGCTCCTTGCCGAACGCCTGGAGCTCGATTCGCCGCATGGACGCGAGATCATCGGCGTGCTGCTGTTCCAGGACCTCGCCGTGGTGCCCCTGTTGATCCTGGTTCCGGCGCTGGGACATCCGGCGGGGCAGACCGGACTCGCGATTGCGCTCGCGCTGGGCAAAGCCGCGCTCGCGCTCGGCGTGCTGGTCGTCGCTGGCCCGAAAGCGATGCGCGCTTGGTTCGGGGTGGTCGCGCGGCGGCGCTCGACCGAGCTGTTCGTGCTGAACGTGCTGCTCATCACGCTGGCGCTCGCTTTTCTGACCGGTCTGGCCGGGCTGTCGCTTGCGCTGGGCGCGTTCCTCGCCGGGATGCTGATTTCGGAGACGGAGTATCGCTACCAGGTCGAAGAGGACATCAAGCCTTTCCGCGACGTCCTGCTCGGATTGTTCTTCGTCACCGTCGGAATGATGCTGGACACGCGCCTGGTGCTGGGGCAATTCTGGCTCGTGCTGCTGCTGCTCGTGCTGCTGATGGGCGCCAAGCTGGGCCTGATCACTTTGCTGTCGCGCGTATTCGGCAGCCCGGCGGGCACCGCGCTGCGGGTCGGGTTGTCGCTCGCGCAGGGCGGAGAGTTCGGCTTCGTGCTTCTTACGCTCGCGCGCGGGAAAGGCGTCGTTCCGGATCCGATGCTGCAGGCATTGCTGGCGGCGATGATCCTTTCGATGATCGCGACGCCATTCGTCATCAGCGCGAGCAACCGGATCGTGATGCGCCTTGCGCGCTCGGAATGGATGATGCGCTCGCTCGAGCTGCACCGTATCGCGGTGCAGTCGCTCGAGACCGAGCAGCACGTGATCATTCTCGGCTACGGTCGCAACGGGCAACGGCTCGCCCGCATGCTCGAGGCCGAGAACGTGCGCTATGTCGCGCTCGACCTCGATCCCGAGCGGGTGCGCGAGGCGACGCTGGCGGGAGATACCGTGGTTTTCGCCGATTGCGCGCGGCGGGAGGCCCTGGTCGCGGCGGGGATCTCGCGTGCCGCGGCCGTGGTGATCACCTTCGCCGGCGCGGCCGCCGCGATCCGGGTGCTCGCGAACATTCACGCCCTCAATCCGACCGTGCCCGTGATCGTGCGCGCGCGCGAGGAGCGCGACATCGAGAAACTGACCGCCGCGGGCGCCTCGGAGGTCGTGCCCGAGGCGTTCGAGTCGGGCCTTATGCTCGCTTCACACACCCTGGTGTGGATCGGCGTGCCGCTTGCCCGCGTCATGCGCCGCATGCGCAAGGTGCGCGACCAGCAATACGGCCTGCTGCGAGGACTGTTCCACGGCGTGAGCGACGAGCCTGACGCAGGCGAAGAGGCTCAGCCGCGACTGCACGCGGTGACCCTCGGCGCGGGCGCGCACGCGGTCGGCCGCTCGCTCGGGGCGCTCGGTCTCGCCGATCTGGGGGTGCAGGTCAAGGCGGTGCGCCGGCCGGGCGCCGCGCGCAACCTGGAGCCTTCGGAAATCTCCGGACTCGAGGCGGGCGACGTCGTGATTCTGCTCGGAGCACCCGAGCAGCTTTCGCTCGCCGAGACCCGGCTGCTGCAGGGCTGAGCGGGACAAGAAAAGGCCGGCGGTGCCGGCCTTGCCTTCGCTCGCGTGCGCTCAGAGCGAGCGGCAGAGCGTATAGGTATTGCTCCCGGTTTCCGCGTATGCCGCATTGTCCGGATCCGAATTGATGTCCGGATTCGGCTTTGTCTGCAGCTCGCCCCGCACCGTGCCCGTGCCGATCAGGCCGTCGTCCATCTGGGTGTCTACCGCGATCGCGACCTTGTCGGGGATGTTTGCCGAGCATACGATCAGTCCGGCAAAGCCGCCCAGGGCAGAGCCGTTGGCCGCGTTGCCCGTCTGCACCCCGAGGATCCCCGTGAAGGCGTTGAACGGTTGCGTGCCGCCGTTGCCCGGGACGAATCCGGAGCGGCGCAGGTCGTCCCACCACAGGCAGGACTCGGGTGAGCCGCTCTCCAGCGTCACCGGACAGGCGACGTTGTAGGCGCCGGCGACGACGCCGTTTCCATTGCCGCTGAAGGCCCCCGACCAGCGCTTCCCGGCATTGGGATCGTCGCCCGGGATGGCGCGGTAGCGGTCCTGGTAGCCGTAGTACGCCGCTGAAATGCCCGAGAAGTCGGCGACCGCGTTCTTGATCTTGGCCTGGGTAATCATTTCCTGTCCTTTGAGGATGCCCCCGAGGAGCAGGCCGATGATGACCAGCACGATCGCGATTTCGACCAGCGTGAAGCCTTTTTGCATCGTTTTCATGGCATGCCCCCTTTTGTGCCTCGTGTAAACAATGCTGAGCAAGCCTCATGCCATGATTGAAGCGACTGATATGAAAGGACAATCTCAACAGAGTGCTCGATGAAAACGTCGGAATTCTGACACTGCCGTCGGAGATGTGACATTTGTCACGGACTGGGCAGGCGCGGTCGCGAGCGCGCCCCGCGCGATGAGAGCCGCTGCAGCTGCCGCTTCAGGAACCTCAGTTCGGCCGGGTCCTTGATCCGGCCGCTCGCCAGCAGTCCTCCCACGATCACCTTGGCGGCCTCGACCTCGTTCATGTCCTCCAGTATGAAGATCCGCATCTGCTTGGCCCACAGCGGAACGTCTCGCCTCGTGGTGAGACGGTCGATCGCGTTCGCGTAGCGCAGCGCGAGCGGCAGGTCGCCCAGGCGGTACTTGGCGATCAGCGCCGCGTCGGCAAGCCAGCGCCAACGCTGGTTCGGCGCCTCGAGAAATTCGCGGTAAATGAACTCGAGCATCGCGCGCGCCTTGCGCGGATCCGGGTTGTTCGCGTAGATGCGCGCCGCTGCAAAAAGGGGGTAGGTGCTGCGCGGATCGGTGTCCAGGATTGCGCGCAGCCAACCGATGAGCCGTCCGTAGTCGAGCTTGCGATAGGGCAGGTCATTGCCCGCGCGCAGATCGAACGACTGAACGTACAGCATCGCCACCCGCGCTGCGGCCGCCGGCTCGCCGAAGCTCGCCAGACGCAGCATGCCGGGCCCGGGCGGGGGCGGCAGGTCAAGGCCCGCGGGCCGGTGCGGCGGGCGCGCGGACAGCCAGCCGATTTGCGCCGCGAGTGCGAACGCAAGAAGGAGCCAGAGCCATCCTGGCACCGCCGCCAGGCTGCGTTCGTCCCGCCTCACAGGTTGCGGCGGTAGAAGTCGAACAGCCCCGCCGCGACCAGCAGCAGCGCATACACGACCAGCCCCGCGATTGCGGCGGCAAATTGGCCGGGGGCGGGCGCGCCGTAGATCAGCCAGTCGGTACGGGTTACCGCGTCCAGGCGCGGCAGCAGCAGCGCGACGGCGTCGACGCCCCAGCGCGCGACGTGCTGGGGCAGCGACGGTTCCGCGAGCGGGCCGCCGGCGATGGCCTGGATCGCACCGATCGAACGGGCGAGCAGGTAGAGGCCGGCGGTCGCCGCGGCCGCGGGAAGCAGTTGCACCAGCGCCACCGAAAAGAACATCGCGGCAGCGGCCACCAGCACGGTTTCGGCGCAGAGCGACAGCGCCCACATGAGCACCGCCTCGGGCGGACTCCACAGCAGCAACGGCAGGGCGACGACGGCCGAGACCGCGGCGCCGCACGCGGCAAAACCGGCCAGCCGCCCCAGGTAATAGGCGGGGCGCGACAACGGCAGCGAGAGCATCAGTTCGAGCCCCTTGTCGTCGTGCTCGCGTTGCGTGCTGGTGATGACCTGCAAGGCGACCAAGAACACCGCGCAAGCGCGCAGCAGGGCCGCCACGATCGCGGTCTGCAGCGCGAGGCTCCCGGTCACGGCGACCTGCGACAGGAACGCCGCCAGACCCACGCCTGCGGCGACGCTCGCCGCGACCAGCCAGGGCAGGCCGCTGCGGCGGGCCTCCAGGACGACGGAGCGGGCGATGCTGGCGGCGGGCATGGCTACAATGGCGTCAGGAAACGGGCCAAATTTACGCCATAAATCATGACTGCGCTGTCGATTCCCCGGCTGACCGGCCAGGTCTCCCGCCTCAGCCAGCGCCACTGGCGCTTCGTGGTGGTGGCGATGCTCGTGCTGCTGCACGTCGCGGCGGTTCGCGGTGTGACAGACGTGTGGGCGCGCGGCCTGCTGCTCGCTCATCTCGGGCTGTTTCTGCTCTGGCAACCGTTCCTGCGCGGCCAGTACCAGGTGAGCGCGGGGCAGTTCGTCTTGATCGTCATCGCCGCGGTCGGGGTGATGCTGTGGCTCGACTGGTGGCTGCTCGCGCTCTGGGTGGTGAGTCTGGCGGGGCTCGTGGGCGGCAAGGTCTACCAGCAGAACGCGCGCTGGCAGCGCCGCTTCCATCTGCTGATCCTCGTCTATCTGCTGGCCCTGCTCGCGGTGGTGATCCTGCCCGAGATTGCGCCCAGGCAGGAGATCTCGGAAGAGCTGCGGATGGCCGCGCAATACGGGTTGCCGCTCATCCTGCTCGTCGCAGTGCTCTTGCCGACCGAGCCGGAAGCGCCGGATACGCCGCAGGTCATCGATTTCTTCTACAGCGTGTTCGTGATGCTGGTGCTGGGAATCCTGATCCTCGGCAGCTTCACCTTCATGACCCTGGGCCGCACGCCGTACCTGCAGGCGCTGACTTACACCGTGTTCGCGATAGCCGCGATGGTGCTCGTCATCGGGCTCGCCTGGGACCCGCGGACCGGCTACGCGGGGCTCAACGTGTTCGTCTCGCGCTACCTGTTCTCGATCGGCCTCCCGGTGGAGAAGTGGCTCTACTTCCTGGCCGAGCTGTCGCAGGCGGAGGCACGTCCCGAGCGCTTTCTGTCCGAATCCGTCGCCGCGCTGATGAGATTGCAGTGGATCGCCGGCGTCGAATGGCGCGGCGTGCACGGCCAGGGCGCAGCGGGGGAGAAGACTTCGCATCATGTCGAATACGAGAACAGCGAGCTCGCGCTGACGCTGCACTCGCGCTACCGCACCAGCCCGGCCCTGCATTGGCACCTGAATCTGCTCGGCCAGCTGCTTGGCGAGTTCTACATCGCCAAGCTGCGCGAGCAGAAGCTCAAGCAGCAGAGCTACCTCGAGGCGGTGCACGAAACCGGCGCCCGCATGACGCACGACGTGAAGAATCTCCTGCAATCGCTGAACGCCCTTTGCGCCGTCGCGGCGCGCGAGCCAGAGGGGGACTCCGCGCAGCTGCAGGCGCTTATCCGGCGGCAGTTGCCGGTGATCGCGCGCCGCCTGGGCGACACGCTCGACAGGCTGCAGCAGCCCTCGTCGCAGACGGAGCTCCTGATGCCGGCGGACGAATGGTGGGAATCGCTCGCGCTGCAATACCGCGACAAGCGGATCGAGTTCGCGGCCGAAGGCCTGCGCCCCGGGGTGAGAGTCCCGCGCGGTCTGTTCGGCAGCGTTGCCGACAACCTGCTGCAGAACGCGCTCGCCAAGCGCGACGACGATGCTTCGGTACGGATACGCGTGACGCTGGCATGCGGGGAGGGCGCGCAGCTCGGGGTGTGCGACAGCGGGCAGGCAGTGCGGCCGGAGGTCGCGGCGACACTGTTGCGCGAACCGGTTCGTTCGGGGTCCGGGCTCGGCATCGGGCTCTACCAGGCGGCGCGCCAGGCCGAGGCGAGCGGCTACTTGCTGGAGCTGAAGGAGAATCGCGACGGCGAGGTGTGCTTTGCGCTACGGAAGCACGCCCGCCGCGATGAGCTTTGAATAGACGATGCCGGCGGGCACCCAGATCATGAGATCGTCGAAGCTGCCGGTGGTCGAGTCGGGTCCGCTCGGCGCGTGGCTCACGAAAACCGGATTGCCGTCGACGTTGGCGATCTCGTCCGGGCCGTAGGCCCCCGCGATCGCGCCGTCCTTTCCGGTCGAGAAGACGATGAACGCCACGGTATCCGACGTGACGGCCCGATTCGCGCTGCTATTGCACGAGGTAGCCGATGCGCCGGTGGCGCTGAGGCAGATGTCGAGGTCGCTTGGGCGGCAGCTCACGCCGTTGGTCTTGAGGTTCGCGCGCGAGACGAAATGCGGGCTGGCGGCCGCGCCGGTGCAGCCTGTGACGCTGCGAGCCACGACGTAACGGATTCGATTGCCCCAGGCATCGACGGCATAACCCGACCCGTCGGTCGGCTGAACCCCGATCGTCTTGGCCGGCAGATATCCGCCGTACCAGGTGGTGCAGCCCGAGCCCGTAAACGACTCGTCCCCCGTGGCGCCCGCAACGGCGGGACAGGGCAGGCGGCCGTTGATCACCGCAAATGCGATCACCGCTTCGACGGCGG
>Ga0210077_1000027_pt1 | contig 91796 bp, 83 predicted proteins | sample RushMan_CattailN_5_FD_185556 | JGI IMG/M metagenome (GOLD analysis project Ga0210077, IMG submission 185556) | Wetland microbial communities from San Francisco Bay, California, USA, that impact long-term carbon sequestration -... | ecosystem: Environmental > Aquatic > Marine > Wetlands ...
CTGCCGCGCCGATCATTTCCTCGCGCCCGCTCACCACCGGCCGGACGCGGCCGCGGGCGAGCATGCCGACTACCAGGATCAGGAAGCCCGCGCTCGCCACCGCGATGCCGCCGATCAGCGCGTACGGAACCTCGAAGCCCGGCGCGCCCGTGTCGAACAGGATGATCGAGCCGATCACGAATGCGATCAGCCCGCCTATGCCGAGCGAGCCGAACGCGGGCAGGAAGGCCTCCCCGATCATGAACGCGATGCCGAGCAGGATCAGCCCCAGCCCGGCGTAGTTGACCGGCAGCAGCTGGAACGCATACCCGGCCAGCAGGACGCAGATCGCGCCGGCCACGCCGGGCAGCACCAGTCCCGGGTTGGCGAACTCGTAGATCAAGCCGTAGATGCCGACCAGCACCAGCAGGTAGGCGACGCTCGGGTTGGTGATCACGCCGAGCAGCGTGGTGCGCCAGCCGGGATCGAAGGTCTCGACCTCGGCGCCCGACAGGTGCAGGGTACGCTCGACGCCGCCGGCCTTCACCTTGCGGCCGTCGAGCTTGTCGAGCAGCGCGGGCACGCTGTCGGCGATGAAGTCGATCACGTGCATCTTGTCGGCTTCGGTCGCGGACAGGCTCACCGCCTCGCGCACCGCGCGCTCGGCCCACTTGGCGTTGCGCCCGCGCATCTGCGCCAGGCCGCGGATGTAGGCCGAGGCGTCGTTGACCATCTTGTGCTCGAGCGTGCTGCCGCCCTCTCCTTCCTTCTCGCCTTTCTTGCCGCTGCTCGCGGGCGCCGGGGCGGACGGCGCACCGATCTGGATCGGGGTCGCCGCGCCCAGGTTGGTCGCGGGCGCCATGACCGCGAAGTGGCTCGCGTACAAGATATAGGTCCCGGCGCTCGCGGCGCGCGACCCGGAGGGGGCGACGTAGGCGGCCACCGGCACCGGCGAGGCGAGGATGTCCTTGATAATCGAGCGCATCGCGCTGCTCAGGCCGCCGGGCGTGTCCATCTTAAGCACCACCAGCTGCGCGCCGCCCTTCTGCGCCGCCGCCAGGCCGCGGTGGACGTAGTCCGAGGTCGCCGGCCCGATCGCGCCGTCGATGGTCAGCACCATCACCGGCGCCGGCGCCGCACGTGCCATCGCGGGCGCGAGCAGGATCGCCACCAGCAGCAACAGTTTGCGCAGGTTCAACGCTTCCTCCTTGCGCCGTCCTCTCCAGACCATAACAATACGCCTCCTGCCGCAATTCCGTACCCGTGAAACCCGAATCCTTCCCGGCCGAGGCGATCGTCGTCCGCGGCGCCCGGCAGAACAACCTCAAGAACCTCACCCTGTCGATCCCGACCGGCGAGCTGGTCGTGGTCACCGGCGTGTCGGGCTCGGGCAAGTCCTCGCTCGTCTTCGACACCCTCTACGCCGAAGGCCAGCGGCGCTACGTCGAGACCTTCAGCCCCTACGCGCGCCAGTTCCTCGACCGCATGGACAAGCCGCAGGTGGACGGGATCGAGGGTATCCCGCCTGCGATCGCGATCGACCAGACCAACCCGGTGCGCACCTCCCGCTCGACGGTCGGCACCATGACCGAGCTGAACGACCACCTGAAGCTACTCTACGCGCGCGCGGCGACGCTCTACTGCCGCGGCTGCGGCAAGCCGGTGACGCGCGACACGCCGGACTCCATCTACCGCGCGCTCGGCGAGCGCTGCGCCGCGCACGGCGACCCGCGGCTGGTGATCGCCTTTCCGGTCCCGGTGCCGAAGAACTTCAGCGAGGAAGAGGTGCTGCAGCTGCTCGAGCGCCAGGGCTACAGCCGCATCCATTCGCGCTCCAAGGCACTGCTCGAGGTGGTGCAGGACCGCCTGCGCATGTCCTCGGCGGAGCGCGCGCGCGTGATCGAGGCGCTCGAAGCCACGATGCGCGTGGGCCAGGGCAAGGTCAACGTCTATTTTGAAAATCGGGGTCAGAGTCGGATTTCTTCTCGGAAATCCGACTCTGACCCCGATTTTTCGGTCTGGAAATTCTCGTCGGATCTGCACTGCGCGGACTGCGACATCCACTACTCCGAGCCGACGCCGGCCGCGTTCTCGTTCAACTCGCCGCTCGGCGCCTGCGAGACCTGCCGCGGCTTCGGGCGCGTGATCGGGGTCGACTTCGGGCTGGTGATCCCGGACGAATCGAGGACGCTGCGCGAAGGCGCGGTGCGGCCGTGGCAGACCGCGAGCTTCAAGGAGTGCCAGGACGACCTGCTCAAGTACGCGAAGAAACGCGGCATTCCGCTTGATACGCCGTTCCGGGAATTGTCTTCCCCCCACAAGGAATGGGTGTTGGAAGGCGAACCCGAGTGGGTGAGCTGGCGCAAGAGCTGGCCGGGCACCTGGTACGGCGTGCGGCGCTTCTTCAAGTGGCTCGAGACGAAGGCCTACAAGATGCACATCCGGGTGCTCTTGTCGAAGTACCGCGCCTACACAGAGTGCGAGGCCTGCGGCGGCACCCGGCTCAAGCCCGACGCCACGCTGTGGCGCATCGGGCCGCACTCGATCCACGACCTGATGCTGCTGCCGATCGAGCGCGTACGCGCCTTCGCCGACGCGCTCGCGCTGCCCGCGCCGGTGGACGAGGCGACAGCGCTGCTGCTCGCCGAGATCCGCTCGCGCCTGAGGTTTCTGTCCGAGGTCGGGCTGTCCTACCTCACGCTCGACCGCCAGTCGCGCACGCTCTCGGGCGGTGAGGTGCAGCGCATCAACCTCACCACCGCGCTCGGAACCTCGCTGGTCAACACCCTGTTCGTGCTCGACGAGCCCTCGATCGGCCTGCACCCGCGCGACATGGGACGCGTGATCGAGGTCATGCGCCGGCTGCGCGACGCCGGCAACTCGCTGGTGGTGGTCGAGCACGACCCGCAGATCATGTTCGCCGCCGACCGCATCCTCGACATGGGCCCCGGCCCCGGCGAGCGCGGCGGCGAGGTGGTCTTCTTCGGCGCGCCGCAGGAGCTCAAGCAGCGCGACACCCTGACGGCGGAGTACCTGTCGGGCAGGAAGCGTGCGGATTCAGGCAGCACAGCATTTGTCGAAAGTAATGAGTTTCTGCTAATCGAAGGTGCAACCGAGCACAACCTGAAGAACCTCGATGTCGCAATCCCGCTGCAGCGCCTGGTCTGCGTGACCGGGGTGTCGGGATCGGGCAAGTCGACGCTGGTGCAGGACGTGCTCTACCCCGCCCTGCTCAAGTCGAAGGGCCGGCCGACCGAGACGCCGGGCGCGCACCGCGCGCTCGCCGGCGCCGGGAAGGTCTCCGAAGCGGTGATGGTCGACCAGTCGCCGATCGGCAAGACAACGCGCTCCAACCCGGCCAGCTACGTCGGCGCCTGGGACGCGATCCGCAACCTGTTCGCGCACACGCCGCTGGCGAAGGAGCGAAAGTACACCCCGGGCACGTTCAGCTTCAACGCCGGCAACGGCCGCTGCCCGACCTGCGGCGGCAACGGCTTCGAGCACGTCGAGATGCAGTTCCTGTCCGACGTCTACCTGCGCTGTCCCGACTGCGACGGCAAGCGCTTCCGCCCGGAGGTGCTCGAGATCGCGCTGCGCGGCCGCAGCATCTCCGACGTGCTGGAGATGACGGTGTCCGAGGCGCTCGCGTTCTTCGCCGGCGAGCGCGAGGTCCAGGCGCGCCTCGCGCCGCTCGCCGACGTCGGACTCGAGTACCTGCGCCTCGGCCAGCCGGTGCCGACGCTCTCCGGCGGCGAGGCGCAGCGCCTCAAGCTCGCCGGCCACCTGGCCGAAGCGGCGAAGGGTGCGGGCGCGAACAAACTGTTCCTCTTCGACGAGCCGACCACCGGGCTGCACTTCGAGGACATCGCCAAGCTGCTCAAGGCGTTCCGGCGGCTGCTCGCCGCCGGCCACTCGCTGGTCGTGATCGAGCACAACCTCGACGTCATCCGCGCTTCGGACTGGATCGTCGACCTCGGCCCCGAGGGCGGCGAAGCCGGCGGCGCGCTGGTGTGCAAAGGCACGCCCGCGCAGGTGATGCGGCATGAAACGTCGCACACTGGGAGGGCCCTGAGGGAATATGAAAATGCTTTCCTTCAGGAAGCAAAGAAAGAAAACATAAATGAACCCCCTGCCCGCTACCTCGGGCACGCCATCCGCATCCACAACGCGCGCGAGCACAATCTCAAGAACATCGACGTCGAGATCCCACGCAACCGCTTCAGCGTGATCACCGGCGTCTCGGGCTCGGGCAAGTCGACGCTGGCGTTCGACATCCTGTTCGCCGAGGGGCAGCGCCGCTACCTCGAGTCGCTCAACGCCTACGCGCGGCAGTTCGTGCAGTCGGCCTCGCGCCCCGACGTCGACGCGATCTGGGGCATCCCGCCGACGGTGGCGATCGAGCAGCGCACCAGCCGCGGCGGCAGGAAGAGCACGGTCGGCACGCTGACCGAGATCCACCATTTCCTGCGGCTGCTGTTCGTCAAGCTCGGCACGCAGCACTGCCCGGACTGCAAGCTGCCGATCGAGCCGCAGAGCGAGGACGCGATCGCGGCGCGCATCCTGCGCGAGTACCGCGGCCAGCGTATCGGCCTGCTCGCGCCGCTGGTGGTCAACCGCAAGGGCGTGTACACGGACCTCGCGAAGTGGGCCAAGGCGAAGGGCTACACCAGCCTGCGCGTCGACGGCGCCTTCCTGCCGCTGGAGCCCTTCCCGCGCCTGGACCGCTTCAAGGAGCACACCATCGAGCTGCCGGTGGCCGACCTGCGCGTCGCGCCGGAGAACGAGCGCGCGCTGCGAGAAGCGCTGGCGACGGCGCTCGAACTTGGGAAGGGCGCGGTGCACCTGCTCGCCGACCTCGACGCGCTGGTGAAGGCCGCCTCGCGCGCGAAGGGAACCATCGAGCTGACGCTGCACCAGGCGCAGTTCTCGACCAAGCGTGCCTGCCCTTCCTGCGGGCGCAGCTTCGCCGAGCTCGACCCGCGCCTGTTCTCGTACAACTCGAAGCACGGCTGGTGCCCGGGCTGCTACGGCACCGGGCTCAAGCTCGCCGAGGTCGGCTGGGACGAGGAGCGTTCGCGCACCGGCGTCGAGGACCACGTGCTCGACTCGTGGATCGAGTGGCTCGAGGTCGACGAAGCCTGCCCCGACTGCCAGGGCAAGCGGCTCAACCCCGAGGCGCTGGCCGTGTCCTGGCAGGACCGCTCGATCGCCGACTACGGCGCGCTGCCGGTCGAGACGCTGGCGCGGCTGTTCGCGGAGGTCGCGCTCGAGGGCCGCGAGCGCGAGATCGCGCGCGACTTGGTCGCCGAGCTGCAGAGCCGGCTCAGCTTCCTGCGCGAGGTGGGTCTCGATTACCTCACGCTCGACCGTTCGGCGCCGACCCTCTCGGGCGGCGAGGCGCAGCGAATCCGTCTGGCGGCGCAGCTCGGCTCCAACCTGCGTGGCGTGTGCTACATCCTCGACGAGCCGACCATCGGCCTGCATCCGCGCGACAACCGAATCCTGCTCGGCGTGCTGGAGAAGCTCGAGGCGAAGGGCAACACCCTGGTCGTGGTCGAGCACGACGAGGAGACAATCCGCCGCGCGCACCACGTGATCGACCTCGGGCCCGGCGCCGGCAAGCTGGGCGGGCGGGTGATCGGCGCCGGCGCAGCCGAAGACCTGATGCAGCTGCCCGATTCGCTCACCGGCCGCTTCCTCGCCGCGCCGCTCAGGCACCCGCTACAGCCGCGCCGGCCGGTGTCGCCGCGCGGCAAGGCGGTCGAGGTGAAAGGCGCGTTCCTTCACAACCTGAAGAACGTCGACCTGCGCTTGCCGCTCGCGCGACTGACGGTGGTCACCGGCGTGTCCGGCTCGGGCAAGTCGACGCTCGCGCGCGACGTGCTGCTGAAGAGCCTGCAGGAAGGCGCCCCGGTCGGCTGCCGCCAGGTCAGGGGCGAGCCGGGACGCGTGCTCGAAGTCGACCAGGCGCCGATCGGCAAGACGCCGCGCTCGTGCCCCGCCACCTACGTCGGCTTCTGGGACGCGATCCGCCGCCTGTTCGCCGACACCGCGGAGGCGCGCATGCGCGGCTGGACCCCGAGCCGTTTCTCCTTCAACACCAAGGGCGGGCGCTGCGAGGCCTGCGAGGGCCAGGGCCAGAAGAAGATCGAGATGTCTTTCCTGCCCGACGTCAGGGTGACATGCGAGGCCTGCGGCGGGCAGCGCTTCAACCCGGAAACGCTGGCGCCGCGCTGGCGCGGCCGCAACATCGGCGAGGTGCTGGCGATGAGCGTCGACGAGGCGGTCGAGTTCTTCGCCGCGCAGCCGTCGATCCACCACTCGTTGCGGCTGCTGCAGGACGTGGGCCTCGGCTACCTCACTCTCGGCCAGCAAAGCCCGACGCTCTCCGGCGGCGAGGCGCAGCGCATCAAGCTGGTCACCGAGCTGGCCAAGGTGCGCCCCGAGACGCACACGCTGTACGTTCTCGACGAGCCGACCGTCGGCCTGCACATGGCCGACGTCGAAAAGCTGATCCGGGTTCTGCACCGCCTGGTCGACGCCGGCAACACCGTGCTGGTGATCGAGCACAACCTCGACGTCATGGCGGAGGCCGACTGGATCGTCGACCTCGGACCCGAGGGCGGCGACGGCGGCGGCCGCGTGGTGCTACAGGGCGCGCCCGAGAACTTTTCCACATCCGCCGGGTCGCATACTGCACAAGTTCTGTCCGCGTTCCTCGCCGAACGATCCAACCCGGTGTAAGGTGCCGGCATGAAAATCGTCCATACGTTTCTGCTGGCCCTCGTCGTCTTCGCGCAGGGCGCGGTCGCCGCCGAGCTCGGCCCCGAGGCGCTGGTGCGCCAGGTCACCGACGACGTGATGAACGCGATCCACCAGGACAAGGCGCTGCAGGAGGGCGACAGGAAGAAGGCGCTCGCGCTGGCCGAACAGAAGATACTGCCGCACGTCGACTTCCGCACCATGACCCGCTACGCGCTCGGCCGCAACTGGCGCACGGCCACCCCCGCGCAGCAGGATCAGCTGGTCAAGGCGTTCCGCAGCATGCTGGTGCAGACCTACGCCAACCAGATCGGCTCCTACCGCGGGCAGCGGATGCAGGTCAGGCCGACGCGCATCGCGCCCGGCGACACCGACGTCACGGTGCGCAACAGCTACATCAGTCCCGGGCGGCCTGCGGTTCAGGTGGACTACAGCATGGAGAAGACCCCGGAGGGCTGGAAGATCTACGACGTCGTGATAGACGGCGTCAGCCTGGTCGCCACCTACCGCAGCCAGTTCGCGCAGCAGGTGCGCAACGGCGGCATCGAGGGCCTGATCGCGCGCCTGGACCAGATGACCGGGGCCGACGCCGCGAAATAGACTGTCGGCGACGCCCGACAGATAGCGTCCTTGCTCCAGATTGACGCTCACGAATTCGAGCGTGCATCTCGACATCGTCCCGCAGGCGTGAGCAAAATTCGGTCTTCGCAATTGAACATCGCCCCGGGACCCTGAATGATCGCCCTGACCGTAAACGGCAAGAACAAGAGACTCGACGTCGACCCGGACACCCCCCTGCTGTGGGTGCTGCGCGACACGCTCGGCATCACCGGCCCCAAGTTCGGCTGCGGCGTGCAGCTCTGCGGCGCGTGCACGGTGCACATCGACGGCAAACCGGTGCGCGCATGCGGCACGCCGGTGTCGGCGGCCGAGCACAAGCACGTGCTGACCGTCGAAGCGCTTCATTTCACGCACGTCGGCAAGCGGGTGCTGAACGCCTGGCTCGCCAACGACGTGCCGCAGTGCGGCTACTGCCAGAGCGGACAGCAAATGAGCGCGACCGCGTTGCTGACGGCGAACAGGTCGCCGAGCGACGCCGAGATCGACGCCGCGATGAGCGGCAACGTGTGCCGCTGCGGCACCTACAACCAGATCCGGGCCGCGATCAAGGATGCCTCCGCGGCGCTGGGAGGGCGGCGGCGATGAGCGCGCAATTCAGGCCGTCGCGCCGCAGCTTCCTCAAGGCCTCGGCCGTCACCGGCGGCGGGCTGGTGATCGGATTCGTGCTTCCCGCGGGCGGACGCCTGGCCGAGGCCGCGACGCAGTTCAAGCCGAACGCCTTCGTGCGCGTCGCCACCAACGGCCGCGTGACCGTGGTCTGCGGACTGTCCGAAATGGGCCAGGGCGTGCTCACCGCGATCCCGATGCTGGTGGCCGAAGAGCTGGACGCCGACTGGAAGAAGGTGAGCGTCGAGCAGGCCCCGGCCGACAAGGCCTACGTCAACCCGATGTTCGGCATCCAGGCCACCGGCGGCTCGAGCTCGATACGCGCCGAATGGGAGCCGATGCGCAAGGCCGGCGCGGCCGCGCGCGAAATGCTGGTCGCGGCGGCGGCCGCCGCCTGGCGGGCGAAGCCGGAGGACTGCCGCACGCACAAGGGTTACGTTATCCACAAGCGCGGCAGGAAGGTCTCCTACGGCAGGCTCGTCGCCCGGGCCGCGAGGCTGCCGGTGCCGGCGAACCCGAGGCTCAAGGAGCCGAAAGACTTCAGGATCCTGGGGCAGGACCTGAAGCGCCTCGACACGCCGCCTAAGGTAAACGGCAGCGCGCAGTTCGGCATCGACGTGCGCCTGCGCGGGATGCTGACCGCGGTGCTCACGCGCCCGCCGGTGCTCGGCGGCAAGGCGCTGTCCTTCGACGACAGCAAGACGCGCGCGGTCCCCGGCGTCAAGCAGGTGCTGCAGACGCCGCACGGCGTGGCCGTGCTCGCTGAGGGCTACTGGGCGGCGAAGAAGGGCCGCGACGTGCTCGAGATCAAGTGGGACGACGGCCCGCACGCCGGGCTGTCCTCGGACGTGGTGTCGAGAACGCTCACCGACGCGACGACGCAGGAAGGCAAGGTCGGCCGCAACGACGGCGACTTCGCCGCAGTGAAGCCGGCCAGGACGCTCGACGTCATCTACGAAGCGCCCTACCTCGCGCACGCGTGCATGGAGCCGATGAATTGCACCGCCTGGGTCAAGCCCGGCTCGGTGGAGATCTGGGCCGGCACCCAGGCGCCCGGCCCGACCAAGGCCATCGTCGCAAACGTGGCGGGGGTCGACCCGGAGAAGGTGACGGTGCACACGATGTATCTCGGCGGCGGCTTCGGTCGGCGCTTCGCGCCCGATTTCACGATCGACGCGACGATCCTGTCGAAGCTCTCGGGCCAGCCGGTGCAACTGATCTATTCGCGCGAGGACGACATGCGCGCCTACTACTACCGGCCGGCCTCGGTCACGCGCTTCACGGCCGGGCTGGACGCGGCGGGCAACCCGGTGAGCTTCCGCGCGAGAGTCGCTTCGCCCTCGATCATGGAGGCCAGCGGCTCGATGAAGCTGCCGCCGAGCGGAATCGACAAGTTCGCGCTCGAGGGAATCGAGGATCTTCCCTACGACATTCCCAACCTGCGGGTCGAGTACTCGCGCCAGGAGCCCGGCGTGCAGGTCTGGTTCTGGCGCTCGGTCGGGCACTCGCAGAACACCTTCTTCAGCGAGAGCCTAATCGACGAGATGGCGCACGCCGCCGGCAAGGATCCCTTCGAGTACCGTCGCGCGCTGCTCGGCAAGCAGCCGCGCCACAAGGGCGTGCTCGAGCTTGCGGCCGCGAAGGCCGGCTGGGGCGCGCCGCTGCCGGCCGGCCTGCACCGCGGCATCGCGGTGGCGCAGTCCTTCGGCAGCTACGTCGCGGAAGTCGCCGAAGTCTCGGTGGGCGACGACGGGCGGGTCAAGGTGCACCGCGTGGTGGCCGCGGTCGACTGCGGCATGAGGGTCAATCCCGAGATTATCCGGCGCCAGATCGAAAGCGCGATCGTCTACGGCCTGACCGCGGCGCTTTACGGCCGCATCAGCTTCAAGGACGGCAGGGTCGAGCAAGGCAACTTCGACAGCTACCCGGTGCTGCGCATCGACGAGATGCCCGCGGTCGAGGTGTACATCGTGCCGAGCACCGAGGACCCGGGCGGCATCGGCGAGCCCGGTCTGCCGGCGCTCGCGCCCGCGGTCACCGGCGCGATCTTCGCGGCCACCGGCAAGCGTATCCGCACGCTCCCGATCGATCCCGATCTGCTGAAGAAGGCGTGACGGCGCAAATGCCGTATAATCAGGCCCAGGGTTTCTGTTGCGCGTGTTCCGGTTAGCGTCTCAGTAGTTTCCCCGCCCGTCCTGGGCGGCGAATCAAAAACCTGAAACCAGATCTGCCTGAACCGGTTCCTTGCAGGCCGATCGTCAGGAGATCGTCATTACTACGACATTCGAAGGCCTCGGCCTTGACGCCGGGCTCGTGCGCGCAGTCGCCGACCAGGGCTACACCGAACCTACCCCCATCCAGGCGCAGGCCATCCCGGTCGTGCTCGCGGGGCGAGATCTGCTCGCCGCCGCGCAGACCGGCACCGGCAAGACCGCCGGCTTCACGCTGCCGATGCTGCAAAGGCTCGGCGCGACCGGCGCAGACCAACATGCAATACGGGCGCTCATCCTGGTGCCCACGCGCGAGCTCGCGGCCCAGGTGCAGGAGAGCGTGCGCACCTACGGCGCGCACCAGCACCTTCGCTCGACGGTGATCTTCGGCGGCGTCGGCATCAATCCGCAGATCGCGGAGCTTCGCCGCGGGGTCGAAATCGTCGTCGCCACCCCGGGCCGGCTGCTCGACCACGTGCAGCAGAAAACCATCGACCTGCGCCAGATCGAAATCCTGGTGCTCGACGAGGCCGACCGGATGCTCGACATGGGCTTCATCCCCGACATTCGGCGCATCCTCGCGCTGCTTCCCGCGAAGCGGCAGAACCTGCTCTTCTCGGCCACCTTCCCGGACGAGATCCGCAAGCTCGCGGCAGGCTTCATGCACAACCCGGCGACGGTCGAGGTCGCCCGCCGCAACACACCGGCGGAGCTGGTGGCGCAGGTCGCGCACCCGGTGGACGCGGTCCGCAAGCGCGAGCTGCTTTCGCACCTGGTGAAGTCGAACGACTGGCGCCAGGTGCTGGTGTTCACGCGCACCAAGCACGGCGCGAACCGCCTGGCCGAGCAGCTCCAGCGCGACGGCATCGAGGCCGACGCGATCCACGGCAACAAGAGCCAGAACGCGCGCACGCGCGCACTCAGGCGCTTCAAGGACAACGAGCTGCGCGTGCTGGTGGCGACCGACATCGCCGCGCGCGGCCTGGACATCGAGGCGCTGCCTCACGTGGTGAATTTCGACCTGCCGCACGTGGCCGAAGACTACGTGCACCGCATCGGCCGCACCGGCCGCGCCGGCAGCGCCGGCGAGGCGGTCTCGCTGATCGGGCAGGACGACCGGCCGCTGCTCGCGGCGGTCGAGAAGCTGATGAACCGCCAGGTCGAAAAACGGATCATCCCCGGCTTCGAGCCAGGAACGGCGCCGAGCCGCCCGGCCGAGCCCGAGCGCGGCCGCCGCCAGGGCCAGCCCCGCCAGGGTCAACCCCGCCGCGGCCAGCCGCGCCGCGACCAGCCGCGCCGCGAAGCCCGGCCTCCCCAGCCGCGCCAGGAGACGCGCCGCAAGCCGCGCCGCGACGAGCGGCCCCGACGCCCCGACCGCATCCCCTACCCCAGCGACGAATACGCGGCGCAGCTGCAGGAAGCGCGCCGCCGCGCGCGCGAGGAACCGCGCGAGGAATTCCAGGAGGCACCCCAGGCACAGCCCCAGGCGCCGCGCGAGCCGCGACGCCCGGTCGTGACCCACAAGAAGCAGCGCGCCTTCCTTCTCGGCACGCCGCGCCGCGAGGACAACGCCTGAGGCGGCGGATCCGTAACATTCGTCGGCTAAACTGGAACGTCGTATGCGCGAACCGCAAGCCCAGACCATTTACCTGAAGGACTACACGCCGCCGGCCTTCCTGGTCGAGCACGTCGCGCTCGACGTCGACATCCGCGCCGATCACGCCCTGGTCCAGGCGGCGCTGCGCGTGCGGCGCAACCCGAAGGCCGCCGACCCGAAGGCCCCGCTCGCGCTCGACGGCGAGGAGCTAGAGCTGATGTCGGTGTCGATCGACGGCACCCTGCTGCGCGACAACATGTTTTCGCTCGATCCGGAGCGGCTCGTGATCCCTGACGTGCCGGACGGCTTCATCCTCGAAACCGTCTCGCGCAGCGTGCCGCAGAAAAACACCAAGCTCGAGGGGCTGTACGCGACCAAGCACGGCTTCGTCACCCAGTGCGAAGCGCAGGGCTTCCGCCGCATCACCTGGTTCACCGACCGCCCCGACGTGATGGCGCGCTACCGCGTCACGGTTCACGCCGACAAGGCCGCCTACCCGGTGCTGCTGTCCAACGGCAACCTGATCTCCTCCACCGACGAGCCCGCCGGGCGCCACCGGGCGACTTTCGAGGACCCCTTTCCCAAGCCGTCCTACCTGTTCGCGCTGGTGGCGGCCAGGCTCGAGCTGCTCGAGGACCGCTACCAGGGGAAACGGCTCTACGTCTACGTGGAGCCCGGCAAGCTCGACCAGGCCGGCTGGGCGATGGACTGCTTGAAGCGGGCGATCGCCTGGGACGAGCGCCGCTTCGGCCTCGAGCTTGACCTGGAAGAGTACAAGATCGTCGCGGTGGGCGACTTCAACTCCGGCGCGATGGAGAACAAGGGCCTCAACATCTTCAACACCAAGTACGTGCTGGCGCGCGCCGACACCGCGACCGACACCGACTATCTCAACATCGACCGCGTCGTGGCGCACGAGTACTTCCACAACTGGACCGGCGACCGGGTCACCTGCCGCGACTGGTTCCAGCTCTCGCTCAAGGAAGGGCTGACCGTGTTCCGCGACCAGGAATACGGCGCCGACACCTATTCGCGCGCGGTGACCCGCATCGGCGAGGTGAGGATGCTGCGCGCGGCGCAGTTCGCCGAGGACGCGGGCCCGATGGCGCACCCGGTGCGGCCGCAGTCGTACATGGAGATCCGCAACTTCTACACCATGACGGTGTACGAGAAAGGCGCGGAAGTGGTGCGCATGCAGCACACCCTGCTCGGCGAAAAGCGTTTCCAGAAGGGCATGAAGCTCTACTTCGAGCGCCACGACGGCCAGGCAGTCACCTGCGACGACTTCCTGCAGGCGATGCAGGACGCCTCGGGCATCGACCTCGCCCAGTTCAGGCGCTGGTACGACGTCGCCGGCACCCCGGTGCTCGAGTGCCACGGTAGCTATGAAAACGGCACCTTCACGCTGCACGTGAAGCAGTCGATGAACCCGCCCTTCCACATCCCGCTCGCGGTGAAGGTGGGAACGCATGAAGCGGTACTGTCGGTAAGAAAGGTCGAAGAAGTATTCAAATTCGAGAACCTGAAGTCGAAACCCGTTCCCTCGCTGCTGCGCGGCTTCTCCGCCCCGGTGATCCTGAACTATCCCTACGCCGAGGCCGAGCTGATCCACCTCATGGCGGAGGACGACGACGCGTTCAACCGCTGGGAAGCCGGGCAGCGGCTGATGGCGACGTTCATCCTCGAGCACGCCGGCGAGCCCTCGCCGGCATTTCTGGAGGCCTGCGCGCGGGTGCTCGACCAAAGCGCCGGCGACCCGGCCCTCGCCGCCGAGGCGCTCGCGCTGCCTTCGGAATCCTTCCTTGCCGAACAGATGGCGGTGGTCGATCCCGACGCGCTGCACGCGGCGCGCAACACGCTTCGGCGGCGCGTAGCCGAAGCGCTGCGCGTGCCGCTGCTCGACACCTACCGCGCGAACGAGACCAAGGGCCCCTACTCGCCCGACGCCGTCTCGGCCGGCCGCCGCGCCCTCAGAAACCTGTGCCTGGGCTTCCTGATGGAGCTCGCCGACGACGAGATCCGCGCCCTGTGCCTCGCGCAGTACGAGCGCTCGGACAACATGACCGAGTCCTTCGCCGCGCTGGGCCTGCTCGCCAACTGCGACTGCCCCGAACGCGAGCCCGCGCTCGAGCGCTTCTACGCCAGGTGGCGCGACGAATCGCTGGTGGTCGACAAATGGCTCGCGGTGCAGGCCACCTCGCGCCTGCCGGGCACGCTTGCGAAAGTGCGCGAGCTGCTCGCGCACCCGTCGTTCGACATCCGGGTGCCGAACAAGGTCTACGCCCTGATCCGCGCCTTCGCCGCGAACCACGTGCGCTTCCACGCCGCCGACGGCGCGGGCTACGAATTCCTCGCCGGCCAGGTGCTCGCGCTCGACAAGCTCAACCCGCAGGTGGCGGCGCGCATGGCGCGCGGCTTCGACCGCTGGAAGCGCTTCGACCCGGCGCGCCAGGCACTCGCCGGCGCGCAGCTCGCCCGCATCCGCGACGCCGACGGCCTGTCGCGCGACGTCGCCGAGATCGTCAGCAAGGCCCTGGCCTAGGCTCGTTGAGCGCCCCTCGCGGCCGCCGGCCGCCGAACACGTCGAGCACGTTCTCCGCCGCCTCGAGCTCGATCCCGCGCCGCGCCGCGTCGACCGCCGAGCCGAGGTGCGGCGTGAAAAAGGTCCGCTCGCGATCCGCCAGCAGCGCCGGGTGGACGGCGCGCGGGCGCGCCTCGAGCGCCCAGTCCTCCATCTCGAACACGTCGGCGGCGTAGCCCGCGAGCCTTCCCGTGGCGAGGCTCGCGGCGATGGCGGCCTCGTCCACCAGCGAGCCGCGCCCGACGTTGACCAGGTACGCGCCCGGCTTCATACGCGCGAGCGCCTGCGTGCCGATCAGGTGATGCGTCTCGGGCGCGAGGTGCACCAGCGGAATGACGAAGTCGCTTTGCGCCAGCAGCTCCTCGATCGAGACGCGCTCGTATTCCCCGGGTCCCAGGCGGGGATCCGCATAGACGATCCTAATTCCCATCGCCGCCGCGCGCGGCGCGAGCGCGCGTCCGACCGAGCCCATGCCCACGATGCCGAGCGTGCCGCCGGCGAGGCTGGTGCCGTAGAGCTGCGGCCGCCAGCCGCGGAACGCGCCGCTTCGCACACGATCGTCGCCCGGCAGGAGATTCCGCGTCACGGCGAGCAGCAGCGCGAGCGCGAGCTCGGCAGTCGGGACCGCGAGCTTCTGGGGCACCACCGCGAGCCACACCCCGCGCCGGGTGCAGGCATCGAGGTCGAAGTTGTCCGCGCCCTTGAGCGCCGCCGCGACGACGCGAAGCTTCGGGCAGGCCTCGAGAAACGCGGCGTCGACGCGGTCAGGCATGAAGGCGATCATCGCCTCGCACTGCGCCGCTTCCGCCCGCACCCTCTCCGCGGGCCAGGTGTCGCGCGTCGGGTTGGCGACCACCTCGCACGACCCCGACAGGCGCTCGATCGCCTCGGGGTGCACCCAGTGCGTGATCAGGACCCGCGGCTTGGCCATCGGTTATGCTCCCCGCCTCATGAACGCTACCGTGGTCGCGATCTTCGCGACCGTGTACCTCGGGATGATAATCGGCGGGCTGCCGTTCCTGCAGCTCGACCGCGCCGGCATCGCGCTGCTGGGCGCGATCGCGGTAGTCGGGCTGGAGATCCTGCGCCCCGAGCAGGCCGCGCGCACGGTGCACCTGCCCACGCTGCTGCTGCTCTTCTCGTTCATGGTAATCGCGGCGCAGATGCGCCTGGGCGGCTTCTATACCTGGGTCACGCAGGGCATCGCCGCGCTGCCGCTTTCGCCGCCGGCGCTGCTCGGCGCGCTGATCGCCGTCGTCGCGGTGCTCTCGGCGGTGTTCAGCAACGACGTGGTGTGCCTCGCCACCGCGCCGGTCGTCGCGCAGGCCTGCCTGCGCCGCCGCCTCGACCCGGTGCCGTTCCTGCTGGCCCTCGCCTGCGCGGCGAACGTCGGCTCGGCGGCGACCTTGATCGGCAACCCGCAGAACATGCTGATCGGCCAGAAGCTCGACCTGTCTTTCCGCGGCTACCTCCTGCAGGCGATCGTTCCGGTCTCGCTCGGCCTCGCGGCCGCCTGGGCGCTGATCGCCCGCGATGCGCGCGCCCGCTGGCACGCCGCGCCGTCCGCCGACGCGCTCGCGCGCATGCCGGAGCTCGCGCGCTTCGACTTCTGGCAGACGACGAAGGGCCTCGCAGTGGCGGCGGCGCTGGTGCTCGTGTTCCTGTTCACGGACTGGCCGCGCGACGTCGCGGCGCTCGTCGGCGCCGGCCTGCTGCTCACCAGCCGCAGGCTCCACTCCAACAAGATGCTCGGCCTGGTGGACTGGCCGCTACTGATCCTTTTCATCGGCCTGTTCGTGGTCAACGGCGCCCTCGAGCACACCGGGCTCACGCAGCAGGCGATCGGCGCTCTCGCCCGCGCCGGCGTCCCGCTCGGCGATCCGGCACCGCTGTTCGGAGCGAGCTTCGTGCTATCCAACGTCGTTTCGAACGTGCCGGCGACGATGTTGCTGCTGCCGGCGGCCACGCATCCCATGTCCGGTCCGCTGCTCGCGCTGGTGACCACCTTCGCGGGCAACCTGCTGGTCGTCGGCTCGATCGCCAATATCATCGTGATCGACGCCGCGCGGCGCTACGGGATCGAGATCGGCTGGCGGCGCCACTTCCGGGTCGGGGCGCCGGTGACCGCCGCCACCCTCGCGATCGCCGCCGGCTGGCTCTACCTGATTTCCTAGCGCTCCGCGCGGGTGATGTTGCGCCGGACGTAGCGCGCGCCCAGCGCGGCCAGCGCCGCGATCGGGAGGATGGACAGGCCCATGACGAGGGGCGGACTCGCGTGCCAGCCGGCCGCCTCGAAGGCCTCGGCGGCGTGGCCGACCAGCCCCACCGCGTAGTAGGTGATCGCGACCACCGAGAGGCCCTCGACCGTCTCCTGCAGGCGCAGCTGCAGCCGCGCGCGGCGATTCATCTGCGCCAGCACTTCCTGATTCTGGCGCTCGCGCGCGACGCCGACGCGGGTCGAAAGCAGATTACTCGCGCGCGCCACGCGCTCGGACAGCTCGAGCAGGCGCCGCGCGGCGGACTCGCAGGTCGCCATCGCCGGGTCGAGGCGGCGCTGCATGAACTCGCGGATTGTCTGCGTGCCCGGCAGCCTGCGCTCGCGCAGCTCGGCGATGCGGCCGTCGACCAGGTCGTGGTAGGCGCGCGTGGCGCCGAAGCGGTAGCGCGACTCGCCCACCGCGCTCTCCACCTCGGCCGCCAGCCGCGTGAGCTGGTCGAGCAGCGCGTCGTCGCGCTCGCCGCCCTTCGCCAGCGCGGCGGCGACCTGCGCCAGCTCGCGCTCCATCGCCGCCACCCGCGGCGCGAGCTCGCGCGCCACCGGCAGCGCCAGCAGCGCCATCATGCGGTAGGTCTCGATCTCGAACAGCCGCTGCAGCGTTCGGCCGGCCTGGAAGCGCGACAGCTCGCGGTCGAACACCAGCACACGCCCGCAGCCGTCGGCGTGGATCCGGAAGTCGGTGAAAGCCGCGCCCGCGCCGTCGCCCACCCCGGCGCCGACCACGTAGTTGCCGCCGAACGCCGCGGCGATCCCGGACCCGGACGGGACCGGCTTCGCGCGCTCGACCAGCTCGGCGTGCAGCGCAACGATGCTGCGGCCGGGGATCGCGGCCAGCCACTCCGGCGGAACGGCGCGCGCCGCGGGCTCGGCGAAGTGCTTCTCGCCAGCGCCGCGGACGAAGAAGGTGTAGCTGGAGAACTCGGTGTGGCGCTCCCAGCGCAGGCGCAGCGGACCGAGGTCGACCGAGAAGTGGATCGCCTGCGCCGGCGGCGGATGCTTGCCGTAGCGCTCGCACAGCGCGCTCACGTGCGCCTGCTCGGGCCCGCGCATGGAGGCGTCCATCAGGACCGCGAGATAGAACGCCCGCTCGGGCGCCTTGAGCGGCTCGTGCGGGCGCGCGTGGACCTCGTTGGCGAGCTGGAAACGGTGGGGGTGATCGTCCGGCAACTTCATCGGTCGCTCTTGCTTGTCGGCAGCCGAAAGCATCGCATATCCTCGTTCTTTTTGGGGGGCATGCCATGGATCCGACCGCTTACCTCGTGCTCGCCTGCGCGGTGTTCCTCGCGCTGCACGTGCTGCCGAGCACGCCGCTGCGCGCGGCGCTGGTCCGCCGACTCGGCGAAGGTCCTTACACGGGCCTGTTCTCGCTCGCGACGCTCGCCGCGATCGTCTGGATGGCGCTCGCCTACCGCGCCGCGCCGCTCGCGCCGCTGTGGCCTGGCCTGCGCCACCTGCCCCCGGCGGTGATGCCGTTCTCCTTCATCCTGATCGCCTGCGGCGTGCTGACGCCCAACCCGACCGCGGTCGCCGCCGGCAAGCTGCTCGCGCGCCCGAACCCGGCGCAGGGCATCATCCGCATCACGCGCCATCCCGTGATGTGGGGCATCATGCTGTGGGCCGCCGCGCACATCCTCGCGCGCGGCGAGCTCAAGGCGACGCTGTTCTTCGGCACGTTCCTCCTGCTCGCCGCCGCCGGCACCCGGCTGCAGGACATGCGCAAGGCGAAGGTGCACGGCGAGGACTGGAAGCGCTTCGCCGCGCTGACTTCGAACGTTCCCTTCGTCGCCATCGCCCAGGGCCGCAACCGCTTCGCCGCCGGCGAGATCGGCCTGGTGCGGGTCGCCTTCGGCCTGCTGCTGTACGGGGGAACGATGCTGTCGCACGCCTGGCTGTTCGGCGTGCGGCCCTACTAGCGCGGCGCCAGCTTCGCCTGCACACGCTGGTCGAACTTCGCCACGTTGACCACTACCCGCTCGTGCGCGCCGTCGCCGATCAGGTCGCGCTCGTCGTGCGCCTCGACGCGAAAGAAGATCGTGCGTCCCTCGACCCCGGTCACCTCGGCGCTGGCGCGCACCTTCATGCCGACCGGCGTGGCGGCGATGTGGCGCACGTTGAGCACCGTGCCGAGCGACTGGTGGCCCTCGGGCAGCAGCTGCTCGCAGGCGGCGAGCGCTGCGGCCTCGAACAGGTTGATCATCACCGGCGTTGCGAGCACGTGCACCTTGCCGCTGCCGACGCGCGGCGCCGTATGCTCCTCGCCCACGGTCAGCTCGGCGTGGCCGACCAGGCCCGGTTTCAGCTCAGCGGGTAGTGCCATGCTTCATCTTCCTTTCGGATGCGATGTGCGGATCCTGAACCACCATAGCGCGGCGCCGGCGGCGATCACGACTAGCGCGACCCAGTGCTCGATCCGTTTCAGGTCGCCGAGCCACAGCGCGAGCACCTGGCCGAAGGCGTAGCCTACGGAGGCGACGGCGATCGCCCACACCACGGCGGCGGCGAAGTCTAGCGCAGTAAAGCGCGCCCAGGGCACCGGGCTCGTGCCGAGCGCGATCGGCCCCACCGTGCGCAGGCCGTACAGAAAGCGCAGTGAAAGGATCACCGGCAGGTGGTAGCGCCCGAGCAGCGCGCGCATGCGCGCGGCGCCGGGCTTCAGGCGCGGGAAGCGCTCGAGCAGCCGCTCGCCGTGGCGCCGCCCGACGAAGAACCAGATCTGCTCGCCGGTCACCGCACCGGCCCACGCAGTCACGATCACCCACGGCAACTCGAGATAACCCGCCTGCGCGGCGAGGCCCGCCAGCAGCAGCACCGTCTCGCCCTCGAGCAGCGTGCCCAGGAACACTACGGGGTAGCCCCAGGTCTGCACCAGCTGCGCGAGGTCCATGACGACGCATTGTGACGCAAAATACCGGCATGACGGCCGATCGTCCCCACGTGCTCATCCTCGGCTGCGGCTTCGGCGGCCTGTTCGCGGCGCGCGCGCTCGCGCACGCGCCGGTGCGGGTCACCGTGTTGGACCGCACCAACCACCATCTGTTCCAGCCGCTCTTGTACCAGGTCGCGACCGCGGGCCTCGCCGCGCCCGCGATCGCGGCGCCGGTCCGCCAGATCCTCGCCGCGCAAAAGAACACCACCGTGCTCTACGGCGAGGCCGCGCGCGTCGACGCCGCGCGCCGCGCGGTGCTGCTCGAGGACGGCGGCGAGATCGGCTACGACCACCTGATCGTCGCCACCGGCTCGGCCCACAGCTACTTCGGCCACGACGACTGGGCCGCCTTCGCGCCCGGGCTGAAGACACTCGACGACGCCTTCGAGCTGCGGCGCCGCATCCTGCTCGCCTTCGAGCAGGCCGAGCGCGAGCAGGATCGTGCGCGGCGCAACGCCTGGCTCACCTTCGTCGTCGTCGGCGCCGGCGCGACCGGCGTCGAGATGGCGGGGACGCTCGCCGAGATCGCGCGCCACACCCTGCGCGGCGAGTTCCGCCATTACGATCCGCGCAACGCGCGCGTGGTGCTGGTCGAGAGCGGCGAGCGCGTGCTGCCCGCCTACCCGCCCGACCTGTCGGAAAAGGCGAGGCTCCAGCTCGAGCGCCTCGGCGTCAGCGTCTGGCTCGGCCACCTCGTGAGCGGCGTCGACGTCGAAGGCGTGCAGGTGGGCGACGAGCGCCTCGCCGCGAGGACCGTCATCTGGGCCGCCGGCGTCGCCGCCTCCCCGCTCGGCGGCTCGCTCGGCGCGCCGCTCGACCGCGCCGGGCGCGTGATCGTCGAGCCCGATCTCTCGCTGCCCGGCCAGCCCGAGATCTCCGTCATCGGCGACCTCGCCGCCCTGCCCTGGCACCAGCCCCCCGTACCCGGCACCGCCCCGCCCGCGAAGCAGATGGGGCGCCGCGCCGCGAAAAACATCCTGCTTCGCCTGCGCCGCCAGCCAACAAAGGCATTTCGCTATCGCGACTACGGGTCGCTCGCCACCATCGGCCGCAGCAAGGCCGTCGCGCAGTTCGGCCGCCTGAAACTTTCTGGCTACCCGGCCTGGCTGACCTGGCTCGGGGCGCACATCGTCTACCTGATCGGATTTCGCAACCGGATCGTGGTGCTGATCGACTGGGCCTGGGCCTACTGGACCTTCCAGCGCAGCGCCCGCATCATCAGCGAGCCGCCGCGCAATAAACCGCCTACCTGAGCGCCTTCGCAAACGCCTCGGGATCGAACCCCACCAGCAGCTTCCCGCCCGCCTCCACGATCGGCCGCCTGATCGCGCTCGTGTTTGCCTCCAGCAGCGCGAACATCTTCGCCTCGGTGAGATTTTCGCGCTTCACCTCCGGAATCTTCCGCCAGGTCGGCCCGCGCGTATTCGCCAGCGCCTCCCACCCCGCCTGCTTCGCCCAGTCCTTGAGCTTCCCCGGCGGCACGCCGGCCTTCTTGTAGTCGTGGAACTGGTACTCGACGCGATGCGCGTCGAGCCACGCGAAGGCCTTCTTCATGGTGTCGCAGTTCTTGATTCCGTAGATCTTTACTCGCATGTCTTGCCAGGCTAGCCGCCGGCCACGCCATGCGTATTGACGTAGAGCGCATAGAGCGACGTGGTCGCCGCCATGAAGAGCCGATTACGGTGCGCGCCGCCGAAGCAGACGTTGGCGCAGCGTTCCGGCAGGTCGATGCAGCCGATGAGGCGCCCGTCCGGATTGAAGACGTGAACGCCGTCCAGGCCCCCCTCGCCCATGCCCCAGCCGCACCAGAGGTTGCCGTCGATGTCCACGCGAAAGCCGTCGGGCGTGCCTTGCTGTCCCGCGTCAATAAGGACCCGCCGCTTCGCGAGCGATTTTCCGCCGACGACGTCGCAGGCGAGGATCTTGCGCGGCTCCGAGCGCGACTCGACGATGTAGAGGATCGACTCGTCAGGCGAGAACGCGAGCCCGTTGGGCTGGTTGATGCCCTCGGCGACGACCGAGAGAGCGCCCGAAGGGTCGATGCGGTACACGTTCGTCGGCACCTCGGAAGGCGCCTTGTAGCCCTCGTACCAGCTCAGGATGCCGAAGCTCGGGTCGGTGAACCAGATCGAGCCGTCGGACTTGCAGACGATGTCGTTCGGCGAATTGAGCCGCTTGCCCTCGAACCGGTCGGCAAGGACCGTGATCGCCCCGTCGGCCTCGGTGCGCGTGACGCGGCGCGTGCCGTGCTCGCAGGTGAGCAGCCGCCCCTGCCGGTCGCGCGTATTGCCGTTGGCGTGGTCAGACGGCTTGCGCCAGGGGCCGACCGCTCCGGTTTCCTCGTCCCAGCGCCACATGCAGTTCCCGGGCACGTCGCTCCAGAGCAGGCAGCGAAGGTCGCCGAAATACACCGGCCCCTCGGCCCAGCGCGTGACGCCCGCCGCCAGGCGCTCGACCTTGGCCAGCGGCAAGCGGTAGCGAGCGAAGGAAGCATCCACGTCCCTGACCGCGACATCGGGAACGCGCAGGCTGGGTGTCCATTCGGGCATAAACGTACTATACCGTCCAGCGACCTCCCCTGGTCGCTAAGCCTTTCCGTCCTTGGCAGGCTGAGGATGGGCGCGGCGCATGGTCGGGGACAGGACTCTGGCGGAGACGTGAAAGTCCCACACCGCGGCGCCGCCGCTTGCCGCGAACTCCGCCACGAGCTTCGGCAGATTGTCCAGACTCCCGAAGGTCCGTCCCTGAAGCCCGAATCCGCGCGCGACGCCGGCGAAATCGCAGTAGCCGAACACCGACCCGTCCTCGGGCATCCCCTCCGCGCGCATCTTGTGCAGTTCGGAGCCGTACGCGCCGTCGTTCATCACGACGATCAGGATGTTCAGCCGATGACGCTTGATGGTTTCCAGCTCCTGCACATGCATCATCAGGCTGCCGTCGCCGTCGAAAAGCACGACGGTCCGGGCCGGGCGCGCCGCCGCGACCCCCATCGCGAACGAGATCCCGTTGCCGATCGCGCCGAACTCGCGGATCGTCATGAACTTCTCCCACGCGCGCGAGGGCATCTGGCCGAAGAACCAAGAGCTGTGGCCGCCCGAGTTCACCATCTCCCAGTCCTGCGGCAGGGCTTTTTCCAGCGCCTCGACCACGTCGCGCGGGTCGAGTAGCCCCGGCTCGATCTCGAACACGTGGCTGTCGGATTTCGAATCGCGGATGCGCGCAGCCATCGCGTCGCTGCGCCAATTCCGGTCGCGGGCCGGCAATGTCGCCGTCAGCGCCTCGACGCCCAGACGCGCGTCGGCCCGCAGGTGATGACGTGCCACCTCCTGGCCCTGGCTGACCGCGACGGGGTCGACATCGATCTGCAGCATCTTCGCCTTCGGCCAGAGCTGGCCGCCGCCGCCCGCGTGGTAGGCGAGCGAGCAGCCGACCGCGATGACGAGATCGGCCTGCGCGAGGTATTCGAGCCCCACCTCGGGCGTGAAGCTGCCCGAGATGCCGAGGCAAAAAGGATCGTCGTGGAACAGCCCGCGCGCCGGAAGCGTCGTCGACAGCAGGCCGCCCGTCTTCTCCGCCAAGGCGCGGCAGGCGTTCCCTGCCTCAGCCTCGGCCGCGCCCAGGCCGGCCAGCACCACGACCCGCTGCGCACCGGCCACCAGCTCGGCGGCGCCGGCCACGTCGTCGGGATGCGGCGGAACAGGCGAAAGGCGCGGCAGCAGCGCGTGCGAGGGTCTGGGCAGATCCGCCGGTCCGTTCCAGGGCCTGGCCTGCAGATCGAACGGGATCCCGATCACCACGGGGCGCCGCTCGCGACGCGCCTGCAGGAACGCGTCGCGCACCGCGACCGGCATGCGCTCGACCATGTGCAGGCGGTGATAGGCGGCCCCCGTCGCGGTGATGAGCGGTGCCTGGTCGATCTCCTGGTTGTACCAACCGCTTTTCAGCGGCGCTTCTCCGGCGAACACCACCACCGGCAGGTGCGCACGCACCGCTGCGGGGAGCGCGGTGATTAATTGCGTCACGCCGGGCCCGCACGTGACCGTCGCCACGCCCACGTCCCGGTTCTTTCGCGAGTACGCCATGGCGGCAGCGAGCGCGCAATGCTCGTGCCTCACATAGATCATGCGGCATCCCTCCTGGGACAACCGCGCGGCCCAGTTCATGTTCGCATCCCCGAGAAGCGCGAAACATGTTCGAACCTCCTCTTGCGCAAATGCCTTGGCGAGAATGTCGGACACACGGGGCTTGGTTGCGTTGTTCATCGTCTTACCTTCATGGGTACCGGCAGTGCTGCCATAGACGTCTCCTCGATCGTCAGGTCGAGGCGTCCACTTTATCGGATGAGGTTCCGCATCCGCTGCATGCAATTGTTAGCTGACATCTGCTGACACTATCAACGTGAGGCCATCGCGATTGATTACACGAACACGTGACCCCATCGTCGGCCTGAATCCAACGCTACTGCTTCTCGCCTGCCAAGTCTCTCCGCGAATCCGCACGTGACCCACCCCTGCGCCATCGAACTCCGATACGACCAGCGCCCGCTCCGTCGGCAGATCGTCCCTTAGCTGGCGGTCGCCAGGTCCTATCGTTACGCGCGTAGGCACTATGGCCTCCATTGATAGTGCCGTCACCACATCGCCAAGGAACGAAATACCGAGACAGTAGAGGATCAATTCGGTTGGATGCAGGTCACGACCTCGCAATAGGAGAAATGTAGCGGCACTGATTCCGATTGTGACGACGAGGATCGTGAGCCACCATTCTCGCGAGAATCGGTTTGGCACAGCGATAGCCATGGCAGCTAACGAGGTTTGCGGCGCGGCGAGCCCAGCGGCAAGTGATGCGATGCGGCGCCCGCCGCGTCTGGCAACACCGCCAGGTTAGAGCGCAGAGTCCTGAGACTTCTCATACTTTCCAAGCCGTATCGCCACAGCAGTAGCGCTAAGGCTTTGAAGCGCCACGTAAGCGGCAAACGCAAAGGGTACCAAGGCCCAAAGCCAGGACGCGATATACCAGACGATCCCCCCAATGATGAGACAGACCCACGTTGCGTTCGCATGTCGTTGAGCCCCCGCGCGAAATTGTGCGGAGGTATTTCCATCAAGACGAGCCTTCAGCGCGATCCGATCGTGGAATGACATCGCTACCCCAAATTCGCGCTCTAACCAGTATTAGTTGACTTTTTAGTTGCCAATCGTGGTCGGTTTGGAAACCACACAAGTTGTAACGGTCGCGGTCATCCTTCCCACGGGTCAAGACGTTACGCCTCAGGATAAACCCAAGCAATGCGACCATGGGAGGGGCGATGGGAAGGGAACTATCTGTGCCTGACAGGCCGCCACGGCTGCTGGATCAAGTACGGGATCCCATTCGACGCCGCCACTACAGCTCCCGCACCGAGCAAAGCTACGTCCACTGGATCAAGAGATTTATCTTCTATTCCGATAAGCGTCACCCTCGAGACATGGGCGCGCCCGAGGTCACGGCCTTCCTCAGCCACTTGGCGCGCGATCGCGACGTGGCCGCCGCGAAGCAGAATCAGGCGCTCGCCGCCCTGCTCTTTCTGTACAAGGAGGTCCTGGGCCAGGTCCTTCAATGGCTCGATCAGGTTGAGCGGTCCAAGCGGCCCGCGCGGCCTCCTACGGTGTTGAGCGTTGCCGAGATCCAGCGCCTTCTCGCTGAAATGGAGGGCCCAAGTGGCTGATGGCGAGCCTTCTCTACGGGGCGGGGTTGCGCTTGCGCGAATGCCTGAAGCTGCGCGTGAAGGACGTCGACTTCGATTACCGGCAGATTCTTGGCCGCGACGCAAAGGGCGGCAAAGACCGGGTCACCATGCTCCCGCAATCCGTCATCGAGCCGATGCAAAAGCACCTCGCCCGCGTCAAGGCGCTTCACGAGCGCGACGTTTCGAGCGGACACGGTGATGTGGAGCTGCCGGATGCCATCGCCCGCAAGTATCCGAGGGTGCCCTACGAATGTGGATGGAGGCTCGTATTCCCGTCACACAAGCTATCGGTCGATCCCAAGACCGGCGTCATCCGCCGACACCATGTGTTCGTGAACTATCTGATTCGCGGCGTGAAGGAAGCGGCGTCAACAGCCCGCTCGATGCTTTGCGGAACTAGGTCCGTGCCGGTTCCCAGAGCCACGCCGCGCCGCGCACGCCGCTCGAGTCGCCGTGCCTGGGCGGCAGGAGGCGCGTGGCGACGCGGTCGGAGAAGACGTAGCGCGGCCAGAGCTTGGGGACTTCGTCATACAGGCGCGCGATGTTGGAGACGCCGCCGCCGAGGACGATGACGTCGGGGTCGAGCAGGTTGATGACGCCGGCCAGCGCCCGGGCGAGGCGCTTGCAGTAGCGCCCGAGCGCGGCCTCGCCGCCGTCGCGCTCGAGCGCGGGGCCGCAGAGGTAGGTCTCGATGCAGCCTTCGCGGCCGCAGTAGCAGGGGCGCAGCGGCAGGTCCTCGGCGCGCGGCAGCGGCAGCGGGTTGTGGCCCCACTCGCCGGCGATCGAGTTGGCGCCCTCGACGAGCCGGCCACGCACCACCACGCCGCCGCCGACGCCGGTGCCGAGGATGACGCCGAAGGCGACCTCGGCGCCGGCGGCCGCGCCGTCGGTCGCTTCCGACAGGGCGAAGCAGTTGGCGTCGTTGGCGAGGCGCACCTCGCGCCCGAGGACGCGCTCAAGGTCTTCCTTCAGCGGCTTGCCGATGAGCCAGGTGGAGTTGGCGTTCTTGACCAGGCCGGTGGCGTGCGAGAGCGCACCCGGGATGCCGACGCCGACCGTGCCCTCGCCCGCTTCAGCGACGAGGGCGGCGACGGCCTTCAGGGTCGCGCCGTAGTCGCCGCGCGGGGTCGGCACGCGCTTGCGGAAGGTCTCATGCCCCGCCGCGTCGAGCGCGATCGCCTCGATCTTGGTGCCGCCGAGGTCTATGCCGATGCGTGACACGTCGCGCTGATTCGCCGGTTCAGGAGGAACCGGCATCTTCGCTGGCGTAGCCCCAGGATACGACCTGGTGGATGTCCTCGTCGGTATAGCCCGCTTGCGCCCGCCCGGTCCGGTTGAGCGGGCGCTCCGGCAGCTTTCCGCCCCCGAGCGCCTTGCCTGCCTCGATCGCTTCCAGCTCGTCCATGGCTTCGTCGAGGTGGTTCATCACGAAGTGCTCGCGCGCGGCTTCGGCGCGCCGCGTGAAGTACCCGATCGCCTCCTCGCGCGCCTGCAGCAGGGCCTGCGGATCGTTCCCGAGAAGCTCGCGCGACCAGCGCTGGCCGGACTGCGCGTGGAACACCTCGTCGCGCAGGATGTATTCGAACACCGCCGCGATGTCGGCCTGGCCCGCGGAACGCCGCCGCTCGATCTCACCGGGCAGGTGGTCGATCGCGAGCCCCTCCATGAAGGTCTGGCGGATCAGCATGCGCCAGAGCAGCTCGCGGCGGCTGCCGGGCGCGCAGGGCTCGAACTCGTAGATGCCGTCGTAGGACGACGCGCTCAGCGGAAAATCGCCGTGGCGGAAGCCGCGGGCCTTCATCACGCGCTCGATCATGACGGCGTGGCGGGCTTCGTCCGAGGCCTGGCGCGCCATGTCGCGGTGGAAGGCCCACGGCATGTCGGGATGCTCGTAGGCATTGCGGGACACGAGCTCGAGCGTCGTGTATTCCTCGTCGAGCTCCTTGTGCAGGGACATGCCGAGGTCCCGCGGATCGTGCAGCGGGTCGAGCGGAAACACGCCGAGCGAGCCCAGCGGGCTGAACCGCGAGCCCTCCGGCCGCACCGCCCCCGGCACGCGGTCGACCGGACCCCACAGCCCGTGCGCGAGCGCGAGCGGCGCGCCCGCGGCTCGCGCGTGCCACAGCTGCTCGAGCTCGCGGAACCACGCCCGGTCGTCGGCGCGGCGATTCGCCGGCGGCAGCGAGAGGCCGCGTTTCCTTTCCTCCTTCAACTGCGGCAGAAACGAGCGGATGAGCTCGACCGACGCGCGGTCGCCGTCGGGGTCGGTCTCGCGCAGGTGTATCTCGTACAAATCGATCGCGCGCGGCGCGAGCCAGCGGTAGATCGCGGCGACAAGCCGGGCCGGGGTTCGCGCGCGGTCCACGTGCGAAAGCAGCGAGCGCCAGCCGTCGGCCAGCGTGGCCTCGCTCGCCGTGGCGCGACACAGGCCGTTGACCCGGCCGCGCAGCAGCGTGGCCCGCTCCATCGCCCGGTGCATGTGCAGGCCGAAGGCGAGCTTGGCCTCGAACGCCGGCATCTTGACCGCCCAGCCGGCGAGAATGTGCGCTCGCGCGCGCTCGAGGTAGGCGAGCTGAACGAGCGACGCCGCCGCCTGCTGCGGCGACCAGAACGCGCCCCGGCGCATTCGCGTCACGGCCTCACTTGAGGCGGTTCTCTCCGGGGCGGAGCACCTTGATCTCGGTCTTCGGCGCCGCGATGCCGGTCTGGGGAGCCTGCACCGCGGGCAGGCTGCGCGCGCCCGTGCTGGGAGCCTGCACGGCGGGCAGCCTCATCTGAACGCCGGTTCGAGGCGCCTGGACCCCGGCCCGGGGCGCCTGGGCGCCGGCGCGGCGCGCCTGGACGATGGGCACCGAGACGAACGGGGCCGGCCTTTGAAAGACCGCGTTGTAGAACGCCGGATCGGAATTCACGCCCAGCTCGAGGCTCGAGCTCCAGGGACAGCACTGGGCGGCCGCCTTGCTTTCGAGATAGGACCTGCCCACCGCGGCGAGAATGGCGCGCCCGACGATCATGCCCTCGGTGATCTGCAGCGTATTGGTCGCGCCGGCCGGCAGGGGCGTCCTTCCCGCTTCGGCCAGCCGGCTCTGCACGAGTCGCGCGGCGTCGGCGCGGGCGGTCTGAAACTGCCTGCGGTCCATGTGGCGAAGCACGCTCGCCTCGTTCTTCGAAAGATGGAATTGCTTCGCCACTGCGTCCGGGTCGCGGAAGATCCGTTCGGCGAGGGCGTTGTTCGACAGCGCCTGCGCCGCGATGTTGAGCAGCCGCCGGGCCGTGGCGTTCACGTACCGGGGCCGGATGATCTTCAACACTTTCCCCTGCTGGCCGGCAGTGGCCGGCAAGGTCCTCAAGCCGAACGATGCGGCCCAGGCCTTCTTGATCGGCAGGCCGAGCGTCACGCCCAGCGTTGCCGCCGTGGTCGCGAGCAGCAGCGATGCCCTGTGTAATGACGATGGGACTCCCTTTTTCATGCCGTCTCTCCTCGTCCAATGGTTCATGGGCGCAGCGGTTGCGGCCTTGGTGGAGAGAGATACTGCGCCCTCAGGGGGCGCCGAGGCAAACCCGTCAGGAACCTGACGGCAGCAGGCTCTTGATCGCGGTGATCAGGCGGGAATTCGAGACGACGTCGGCCTGCGGGTAGAACTTGCGGATGCGACCCTTCGGATCGACGATCTCGAGCGCGTCGTTGTGGACGATGTCGTAGCCGACGTGCGCCTTGTCGGCGAGCTTGTTGACCACTTCGGGCTGCGGGGTCAGCTCGGGGCCGCCGCCCTGGTCGGTGCCGTCCGGGACTTTATCGTAGGCGACGTGATAGCCTCCGACGACGACGCGGTGGATCTGCTGCGGCGTGCCGGTGAGGAACTGGAGGCTGGGGTCGTTCGGGTGCCAGCCGTACTCTTTCAGGAAACTGCGCATCTGCGCCGGCCCGGCGCCGGCGGGATCGACGTTGTAGGCGACGATCTCAACCCGGTCCTGCAGGCCCGCGAGCGCGAGGGTGCTCTCGAGCCCGGCCAAGTGCGCGGCGATGAGCGGGCAGTAAGTGGTGCAGTAGGGAAACAGGAACGTGACCACCTGCACCTTGCCCTTGAGGCGGCTCGAATCGACGCTTTCGCCCAGCTGGTTGGTCAGGCCGCGGAACTCCGGCGCCGGGCCGAGGACCGGGGGGACCTTCGGCGCCGGAGCCCGCGTTTCCTGAGCGATCAGCCAGCCCGCGACGCCGCCGGCGAGCAGCAGCACCAGGGCGAGCACGGGGGTCCAACGCAAATTCTTCTGTTTCATCCTTGCTAGAGCAGGTCTTTTTTCCCGAGCGGCAGGGTGCGGATGCGCTTGCCGGTGAGCGCGAAGACGGCGTTGAGCACGGCGGCCTGGAACGGGAGGATGCCGGGCTCTCCGTGGCCGCCCCAGAAGCCGCCGGTCGGCACGAGCACGAGCTCCACCTTGGGCATGTCGCCGATCAGCGGCAGCTCGAAGTCGTTGAAGTTGGATTGCTCGATGCGCCCGTCGCGCACCGTGCAGGCCTGGGTGAGCGCGCCCAGGCCGTAAACGGCGTTGCTCTCGGCCTGCGCGGCGCAGGTGTCGGGATTGACGAAGTAGCCGGAGTCGATCGCGACCACGTAGCGCAGCACCTTGAGCCCGCCGTCTGGCGCGACCGAGACCTCCGCGACGCCGGCCGCGTAGCTGCCGAAGCCTTCGACCACGGCGAGGCCCCGCCCCACTCCCGCCGGCAGTGGGGTGCCCCAGCCCGCAGTCTTCGCCGCGGCCTCGAGCACCAGCCGGTTCTTGTCGTCCGCCTTCATCATCGCGAGCCGGAATTCGAGCGGATCCTTGCCCGCGGCCTGCGCCAGCTCGTCGAGGAAGCACTCGCGGTAGACGCCGTTCTGCTGGCCCGGCGCGCGCCAGAAGCCCACCGGAACGTGGCCGTTGCGCATCGCGTAGTCGATCTTCTGGTTCGGGATCCCGTACGGCATGTCGCTCAGCGTGCGCACCGCCGTGAAGTCGATCCCGTTGCGTCCCGGCATCAGCACCGCGAGGATCGAGGGGCAGGCGATCTTCGCCTCGAACGCGATGACTTTCCCTTGCGCGTCGAGGCCCGCGCGCAGCGTCACCATGCTCGCCGGCCGGTAGAAGTCGTGCTGCATATCCTCCTCGCGCGACCACATCATCTTCACCGGCGTGCCGCGCATCGCCATGGCGATGGTCACCCCCTGGCGCACGAAGTCCTGCGACGCGCCGCGGCGGCCGAAGCCGCCGCCCAGCATCGTCTTGTGCACCTCGGCGCGCTCGAGGGGCACCCCGGCCGTCTGCGCCGCGACGGCGAGCGACGCCATGCCGTCCTGCGTCGAGGTCCACACCTCCACGAAGCCGTCGGGCTTGACCCACGCGGTGCAAGTCTGGGGCTCCATCGTCGCGTGGGCGAGGTACTGCGAGGCGTACTCCGCCTCGACGACCTTCGCGGCCGACGCGAAGCCGGCGGCAACGTCTCCGGTCCTGCGCGCCTCGGCGGACTTCGGATCGGCGAGCCCCTCGCGCAGCATGGCCGCAATCGTCGTATCCGACGCCCGCCCGTAGGCGCCCTCGTCCCATTCGATCTTGAGCTTGCCGAGCGCCCGGTTCGCGCGCCACCAGCTGTCGGCCACGACTGCCACGAAGTCCCGCGTGCGCACGACCTTCTTCACGCCACGCATCGCTTCCGCCTCGGCCGCATCGACCGACTTCAGCCTGCCGCCGAACACCGGGCACTGGGCGATCGAAGCGTGCAGCATGCCGGGCAGGACCACGTCGGTGGCGAACACCGGCTTGCCGAGCACCTTGTCGGGGATGTCGAGGCGGTGCAGGGGCTTGCCGGCGATCTTCCAGTCCTTCGGCTCGCGCAGCGCGACCTGCGTCGGCGGGCGCAGCTTCGCCGCGCCCGCCGCGAGCTGCCCGTAGCGCAGCTTGCGCTGCGTCGGGCCGTGCGTGACGACGCCCCTGTCGGCCGAGCACTCCGACGCGCGCACCTTCCACTGCGCGGCGGCGGCGGCGATCAGCATCTCGCGCGCGGCGGCGCCGGCCTTGCGCACGTAGTCCTGGGAGCTGCGGACGCCGTGGCTGCCGCCGGTGGACATCGAGCCCCAGACGCGGTTGCGGCGCACGTTTTCGTTCGGCGAGGCGAACTCGGTCGAGACCCTCGCCCAGTCGCAGTCGAGCTCCTCGGCGACGAGCTGAGCGAGCGCCGTGAGGGTGCCCTGCCCCATCTCGGATCTTGCGATGCGGATCACGACGCGGTCGTCCGGATGGATCACGATCCAGGCGTTGACTTCCGTCGCCGTGCCGCCTGCCGCGGCGCGGGCGACGAACGGGAACGAGAACTCCAGCATCAGGCCGCCCCCCGCGGCGGCGGAAGCCTTGAGGAAGTCGCGCCGCGGCTGGGACTTGAGCGCTTGAGCACCTGTCGTCATGGCGGACCTCCTCAGGACTTCGCCGCGGCCGCCGCGCGGATCGCCTTGCGCACCCGGGCGTAGGTGCCGCAGCGGCACAGGTTCGTCATCGCGCCGTCGATGTCGGCGTCGGTGGGCCGCGGCTTGTTCTCGAGCAGCGAGACGGCCGCCATGATCATCCCGGTCTGGCAATAGCCGCACTGCGGGACCTCGTGCTCGATCCACGCCCGCTGCACAGGGTGCATCCCATGCGCGGAAAGCCCCTCAATGGTGACGATCCGCTTGCCCGCGGCGGCGCCCGCCGGCAACCCGCAGGAGCGCACGGGCTCGCCGTCCACGTGCACGGTGCAGGCCCCGCACAGAGAAACCCCGCAGCCGTACTTGGTACCGTTCAGGTCGAGGCGGTCGCGCAACACCCAGAGCAGCGGCATTTCCGGCTCGACGTCCACTTCGTGGATGCGGCCGTTCACGTTCAGCTTGATCATGGCCCCTCCTGTCGATATGCATAAGACGGCCCGTTTCGCGAACGGTTCCCGCAAACGAGCAGGCTGCGCCGTTACATCGAGATCGAACCTTCGCGAAAGTCGGTCTTGTCGAGCCAGACGTTGACCAGCGCCGGGCGGCCGGCGGCGGCCACCTCCTTCGCGCGGCGCAACGTCCATTCCAGGTCGCGTTGATGCTCGACAACAAAGCCCTCGGCGCCGAAGCCGCGCGCGACCTCGTGGTAGGCGGTGCGCGCGAGCACAGTGCCGACGTCGTCGTTGAGCAGCTTGGTCTGCTCGCGCGCGATCTGCGCCCAGCTCGCGTCGTTGCCGACCACCGCGATGACCGGGATGCCGTGGCGCACGAAGCTGTCGAATTCGATCAAGCCGTAGCCGCTCGCGCCGTCGCCCCACACCAGCCAGCGTTCCGCCGCGGGCCGCGCCAGGGCGGCGCCGAGCGAGAAGCCCGCGCCGACGCCGAGCGTGCCGAACACGCCGGGGTCGAGCCAGGAAAGAGGCGAGCGCGGGCGCAGGATGTACGACGCGGTGGCGACGAAGTCGCCGCCGTCGGCGACGAACACGGCGTCGTCGGCCGCGATCGCATCGAGCGCGCGGAACAGCGCGACCGGGTTCACGTGCTCGCCGGCCTGCGCCGCGCGTGCGTCGATGTCGGCCTCGCGCTCGGCGTCGCGCGCGCGCAGCTCCTCGATCCACTCGGGTTTCCGCGCGCGCCCGCCTAGCTCGGCGGCGAGCCGCTCGATGAACTCGCCGGCGTCGCCGATGGCGGCGATCGACGGCTTGCGGTTCAGGCGCGCTTCGCGCGCGCCGCGGTTGGCGGCGATCAACGTCGCCGAGCGCCGGATGTGGCGGCCGTAGTCGAGCCGGAAGTCACAGGCCACGCCGGCGAGCAGCACGCAGTCGCTCGCGCGCAGCGCCTCGCGCCGCGCGTGGCGCATGTGCAGCGCGTGATCGCGCCCGAGCAGGCCGCGTCCCATGCCCGACAGATACACCGGCACGCCGAGCCGAGTCAGCGCCCCCGCCAGGCGCGCGGCGTTGCCCGCCTGCGCCAGCGCCTGGCTGCCGACCACGATCAGCGGCCGCTCGGCGCGCGCGAGCGCCTTTGCGGCGCGCCCGACGGCGCCTTCGGACGCCTGCGGCAGCCGCACCTCGTTCGCGCGCGCGACCTCGGGCTGCGCGGCGCCGGCGAAGAGACGATCCGCGTGGCGCGTCAGATACCAGCGCAGCAGCCGGTCGGCGACGGCCTTGCCCCGCCCGCCGGCTTCCGCGTACCACTGGCGGATGCTCGCCTCGTCGTAGAGCAGGTCGACCGGGCACTCGACGAACACCGGCCCGGGCACGCCCTGGCGCGCCGCGGCGAAGGCCTCGGTCAGCGCGGGGCCGAGGTCGACCACGCGGCGCACCTGACGCACCAACTTGACATGCGGCGCCACCAGCGGGCGCTGCTCGATGTCCTGCAGCGCGCCGCGCCCCTGCAGCGCGGTCGGCGCGCCGCCGCCGATCAGCACCAGCGGCGAGTGCGCGAGCTGCGCGTTCTTCAGCGCGGTGATCGTGTTGGTGAGGCCGGGCCCGGCAGTCACCGCCGCGACGCCCGGCGTTCCGCTCAAGCGCGCAATCGCGTCGGCGGCGAACACCGCGGTTGCCTCGTCGCGCACGTCGACCACTCGGATGCCGCGCGCCTTCGCCGCGACCAGCAGCGGCGAGATGTGTCCGCCGCAAAGCGTGAACAGCGCCGGCACGCCATGCGCCGTCAGCACCGCCGCGAGCCGCTCGCCCCCGTTCATGCCGCGCGCTCCCCGCTCAGGGCGCGGTAATCGATCTTGCCGACGCGCGTCTTGGGCAGCTCGCGCCGGAACTCGATCTCGCGCGGGCACGACCACTTGATCAGCCGCTCGCGGCAGTGCCCCATCAATGCTTCCTTCATCGCTTCGCTCTCCTGTGACGGGTCCGCGAGGACCACGATCGCCTTCACGCGCTCCACCTGGGCGGGGTCCGGCACGCCGACCACGCAGGCCTCGGCCACCGCCGGGTGGGCGTGCAGCGCCGCTTCCACCTGCGTCGGGTAGACGTTGAAGCCCGAGGACTTGATCATGCGCTTCAACCGAAGCACGAAGTAGAAAAATCCGTCCTCGTCGCGCCGCGCGAGATCGCCGGTGTGCAGCCAGGTGCGACCGTCGGCGTGCACGCGCAGCGCCTGCGACGTCGCCTCGGGATCGTCGAGGTAGCCGAGCATCACCGCCGGGCCCGCGACGCACAGCTCGCCCTCCTCGCCCGCCGCCACCTCGCGCTCGCTGCCGGGCTCGCACAGCTTCGCCGCCATGTCGGGAAACGGAACCCCCATCGAGCCCTCGCGGTATTCACCGGGGGGCATCGCCATGATCGCCGTCACCGCCTCGGTCAGGCCGTAGCCCTCGAGCAGCCGCACCCGCCCGCCGCGCTCGGCGACCAGCTTCTCGAAGCGCTCCTTGACCGGCCGCGGCAGGGTGTCGGCGCCGCAGAAGCAGGCCTTGAGGCACGACAGGTCGGCGCGCGCGAGCGCGGATTCGGAAGCGAGCGCGTGGAACAGCGTCGGCACGCCCACCAGCACGCTCGGGCGCTTGGCGCGCAGCAGCTTCGCGGTGGTCGCCGGCTCGAACACAGGCACCAGGATCGACTTGCCGCCCGCCATCAGCGCGGCGTTGACGCACACGCCGAGTCCGAAGCCGTGGAAGATCGGCAGGATGGCGAGGATCGAGTCGCCCTGCTCGAGCCCGCCCCAGGCGGCGGCCTGCATGCCCTCGGCGATGAAGTTGCGGTTCGACAGCACGACGCCCTTCGGCGCGCCGGTGGTGCCGCCGGAAAAAAGGATCGCGGCGGGGTCTCCCGACGAACCTGTCGCCGGTCCCACGGAGGGACGTTCCTCATTCATTTCTTCCGACCACCACCGCACGCGCGGGTCGGCCGGCACCGGCGCGATCCTCCGCCCCTTGGTCAGCCTGAAGCCGAGCCCCTTCCACCACGGCAGGGTGTCCGGAATGCGCGCGAGCAGGATCTTCTCGAGCGGCCGCTTCGGCGCCGCCGCGGCAAGCGTGCCGTAGAAGGCGTCCAGCGCGAGCGCGACGCGGGCGCCGCTGGCGTCGAGGTAGTGCGCGATCTCCGGCGCGGCCGACAACGGATGGATCAGCGCCGGCACCGCGCCGATCCGGTTGGCGGCGTAGAACGCGATCACGCCCTGCGGCGAGGTGGGCATCGAGATCAGGAGGCGGTCTCTCTGCCTGAGCCCGAGCGCGGCCAGCATCGCGGCGCAGCGGTCGATGTCCGCGATCAGCCGCCGGTAGGTCGAGGTCGTGCCGAGAAACTCCCATGCGACCGCGTCCGGCACGCGCCGCGCGCTCGCCGCCACCGCCTCGTAGAGGGTAAGACGCGGATAGTCCAGCGACGCCGGAACGCGGCCGTAGAAGCGCAGCCAGGGATGGGACGGCGCGTTCATGCTCAGTAGCGCTTGCGCAGCCGCTCGCGCGCCCGTCTCCGCTCCTCGCGCTCGTCGCGCGCGAGGCGATAGGCGACGTAATACTTGTAGATGTTGCTCACGTACTGGACCGTCTCGCGGCCGATCTTCTCGGCCGCGACGCGCTCGACGTTGCCGAACCAGACGTTGGGGTCGAGTCCCCGCCTGGCGGCGATCCGGCGCAGCGCCGCGATGCGGGTCGGGCCGGCGTTGTAGGCGGCGAAGGCGAACAGGTTGCGGTTGAGCGGATCCAGCTTCGCGCCGTCGAAATACCTGTCCAGCATCCGGCGCATGTACTTCACCCCGGCGTGGATGTTCGGCTCGAGCTTGCGGATGTCGCCCACGTTCATCGCCCTGCCGGTGGCCGGCATGACCTGCATCACGCCGACCGCGCCCGACGGGCTCCTGCGATTCTGGTTCAGCCTCGATTCCTGGTAGCCCTGCGCCGCGAGCATCAGCCAGTCGAAGTCGTAGCGCCTGGCGTACTTCTTGAAAAGCGTCACGGTGCGCTCGAAGCGCTCCATCGCGCGCTTGGACGTGGCGTCGCGAACCCACTTGGTGCTCTCGAGGTACTTGGCGAAGGTGGTGTTGCCGAACAGCGTGCCCTTGCGCGCGTGTGTGACGAACTGGTTGATCGCGGCCTTGAGCTCGGGGCTGCGGTGGCGGAACGCCCAGGCGATCCTGCCGCCCCGGTTCACCGCGATGGTCTCGTGCACTTTGATGTGCGCGAACACCTTGGCCCAGAAGCGCGCCTTGTGGCTGTCGACGATGATGTAGGGAATCAGCCCGGCGTTCACCATCTCCAGCAGGTCCTCGTCCTCCAGGTGCTCGGGCGCCAGCTCGATCGCGACGGGCGGCTTGCCCTCCTTCGTCAGCCTGAGGTTCAGCCGTACCAGGTGCTCGTAGTAGCTGCTCGAGCCGCGAACCAGGATCTTCCTGCCCGAGAGATCCTCGATGCCGCGCAAACTGGGCGCGCTCGGGCCTGTCACCAGCACCTCGCTGATCCCGGTCCAGAAGGGGTGCGAGAAATCCACTAGCGCCTCGCGCGCGGGCGTGATGGTCAGGTTGGCCGCGGCGATGTCGCCGCGCCCCTGCAGCAGCGCTGGCAGAAGCTCGTCGCGCGATACCGGGACAAACACCACGTGCACACGCAGGTGGCGCCTCTTCAGCTTGCGGTTGAGGAAGGCCTCGAAGGCGGTCAGCGTGTCGTAGCTGGTGCCGTGCGGCGCGCCGCGGTCGATGAAGTAGAAGGTCTTGCTGTAGACCACCAGGGCGCGGATCATGCGCCGCTTGATCATGCCGTCGAGGTCGCCGCGCCACGCCTGCTCGACGCGGCTCAGCGCGGTCGCCTCGTCGGCCGCAGGAGCCGCCGCGGCCGGCAACGCCAGGAGCACGAGGAAGGCCGCAGCCGCCCCTCGCCATCGCCGCCCCCGGTTTTCGGCAGTGGCCCGCATCGATCTCTCTTTCATCCCTGGTCGGGTCTATGATATCCAACTCAAGCGCAGTCCGCCCGCCACGAGGAAAACGATGCCGCAGGGATTCGAGTTGAGAAAGGTCACGCCGCACTGCGGCGCAGAGGTCGAAGGCCTCGACCTCTCGCAGCCTCTCGACGCGCACACCGCCGGTGCGCTGAAGAGCGCGCTGGCCGAGAACTGCGTGCTGTTCTTCCGCGGCCAGGCCATGACGCCCGCGCAGCACAAGGCGCTTGGCCGCAACTTCGGCGAGCTGCACCTGCATCCGGCCTGGCCGAGGCTGGTCGAGGGCCATCCCGAGATCATGGAGATCTACGCCGACGGGAATTCCAAGCGCGTCGCGGGCGAGGACTGGCACTCAGACGTCTCCTGCGACCCGGAGCCGCCGCTCGGCACGATCCTGCACATGCACGAGGTGCCGCCCGTCGGCGGCGACACGCTGTTCGCGAGCATGTACGCGGCCTGGGAAGCGCTGTCGGCGCCGATGCAGCGCTTCCTGGAAGGCATGACCGCGCTGCACGACGGCGAGTACGTCTACCGCGGGCGCTACGAGGGCGCCATCGAGGTAGGCAAGGTCTATCCCAAGTCCGAGCACCCGGTGGTGCGCACCCACCCGGTGAGCGGGCGCAAGGCGCTGTTCGTCAACCGCACCTTCACCACCCGCATCGTGCAGCTCGCCAAGCACGAGAGCGACGCGGTGCTCGCCATGCTGCTCGAGCACCTCGAGCGGCCGGAGTTCCAGTGCCGCTTCCAGTGGCAGTCCGGGTCGGTCGCGTTCTGGGACAATCGCTGCGCCCAGCACCACGCGATGTGGGACTACTACCCGAACCGCCGCCGCGGCCTGCGCGTCACGATCAAGGGCGACCGCCCGTACTACCGGCCCTGAGCCCGACGAAATCGGGTTAGCATGGTGTTTTGCCCTGGGGCACGAGACCATGAGCTCTCAGCAACAGCCTGCCGATCCGGTACGGGAACTGGCGGAAAGGATGTATGTCGAGCTTGTCGGACGCGCCTTTCGCGGCACCGACAGCACCGACCAGTTCAAGCCGGACCCGAAGGCACTGTCCGTGCTCTGCTTCAAGCTCGCCGACGAGTTTCTGGCGACGGCCGACGCGGTCAAGAAGGCGGGCCCGGAAAAATTCGCGAACTACCAGGCACAGGACGCAGACGTTCTCAGCTGGCTCAAGTGAGGCGCGCCGCGCCGATCAGCGGACGTTGAGCGTCCAGTCGAAATCTACGTAGCGCAGCTTAACCCTTCCCTGCCGGCGGTCGACGAGGTCGATCGCGGCGTCGTCCTCGACCCGCGCCAGCACGAACTCGAGCACGCCCGCCTCGCCGCCGAAGTCCTTCGCGTACCAGTGAAGCTGCTTCGGCGCCACGACCACCGCCCCCTCGTCCTCGATCCGCACGTTGCGGCGCAGATACTCGCGCGTCGCCTGCTCGAGCTCGGCCTCGAGCCGCCCCGCATGGTAGACCCGCAGCGCCGGCGACGAGCGGCACGCCGAGTAAAGCGCGAAGTGCATACGCTCGTCGTAGATCAGCGGCGTGAAGGCGAGGCGCGGGTCGTCGCGCGCCAGCGGCCCGCGCAGGCTGCCGTGCTTGTGCTCGTTGCCGCGCAGCAGGCCGTGCTCGATGTCGTCGAGCGAATACGAGAGCCCCGCCACGCGCACCCGCTCGCGTCCGAAGTAGCCGTCGAGCCGGTGCAATTCCGTGCCCGGCTCCGCTTCCAGAGCCGCCATCAGCGAGCACGCGTTGTAGGCGTTGAGCCAGAACCCTACCAGGGCGGGGATCGGCGCGCGGCGGGGATCGAAGCCCTCCAGTCCGGCGAGCGCCGAAGCGAGGCGCCCGCGCTCGGGCGAGCGGGCCAGGCCGTCGTAGTAGCAGGCCACGCCGGCGGCGTCGAAATGGCGCTCGCGCACGGCCTGCAGCGCGGCGGTCAGCGTCTGGGCGGGAGTGTCCGCGTTGGTCATGGTCTCGTCCGGGTGGCGATTGCCGCGAATCGCTAGAATAATCGCGCAAGGGGAGAGTAAATGACAACGCGCTTCGGATCCTACGACTACGTGATCGTCGGCGCGGGCAGCGCCGGCTGCCTGCTCGCCAACCGCCTGTCGGCCGACCCGTCGGTGTCAGTGCTGCTGCTGGAAGCGGGCGGCCGCGACGACTGGTTCTGGATCGACGTGCCGGTGGGCTACCTCTACACCATCGCCAACCCGCGCACCGACTGGTGCTACAAGACCGAGCCCGACGAGTACCTCGCCGGGCGCTCGATCCACTACGCGCGCGGCCGCGTGCTGGGAGGCTGCTCCTCGATCAACGCCATGATCTACATGCGCGGGCAGAAGGAGGACTGGGATCACTGGGCCGCGCTCGGCAACCGCGGCTGGTCCTGGGACGAGGTGCTGCCCCTGTTCAGGAAGCTGGAGGACTACCAGCACGGCGCCGAGGACGGCTACGGCGCCGGCGGCGAGCTGCGGATCGAGGATCCGCGCGTGCACTGGGAGATCCTCGACGCCTGGCGCGAGGCGGCGGCCGAATGCGGCATCGCGCCGATCAAGGTGTTCAACCGCGGCGACAACGCCGGCTGCGCCTACTTCCAGATGAACCAGAAGCGCGGCCGCCGCTGGAGCGCGACCAACGCCTTCCTGCGGCCGGCGATGCAGCGGGCGAACCTGACCGTGCTCACGCAAGCGCTGGTGAAGAAGATTTCAATTCAGGATAAGACCGCAAAAGGAATCGAGTTCAGGCATCCGGAGCACGGCGAGTGCTTCGTCGAGGCAAGGCGCGAAACAGTGCTCGCGGCGGGGGCGATCGGATCCCCCCAGATTCTCCAGCTCTCGGGCGTGGGGCCCGGCGCGCTGCTGCAGCGCCTGGGAGTTCCTGTGGCGCACGACCTGCCGGGCGTGGGCAGGAACCTGCACGACCACCTGCAGATCAGGATGCAGTACCGCGTGCGCGGCGTGCCGACGCTCAACGAGCGGACCAACAGCCTGTGGGGCAAGGCGGCGATGGGACTCGAGTACCTGCTGTTCAGGAGCGGCCCGCTGACGATGCCGCCGTCGCAGCTCGGCGCTTTCGCCAGGAGCGACCCCTCGCAGCCGACGCCGAACATCGAATGGCACGTGCAGCCGCTCTCGCTGGAGAAGTTCGGCGACCCGCTGCACGCTTTTCCCGCGATCACGCCCAGCGTGTGCAACCTGCGCCCGGCCTCGCGCGGCTGGGTGCGGATCAAGTCGCCCGATCCGACCGCCTACCCGGAGATCAAGCTCAACTACCTGTCGAACGACGAGGACCGCCGAGTCGCGGTCGCGGGCATGCGCTTCACGCGCCGCATCATGGCGGCGAAGGCGCTGGCGAAATACGAGCCCGAGGAATTCCGTCCGGGCGTCCGGGTTGAAAAAGACGAAGATCTGGAACAAGCCGCAGCAGAGCTCGGCACGACCATCTTCCACCCGATCGGCAGCTGCAAGATGGGCGGCGATCCGCAGGCGGTAGTCGACGACCGCCTGCGCGTGCACGGCATCGGCCGCCTGCGGGTGATCGACGCCTCGATCATGCCGCGCATCACCTCGGGCAATACCAACGCTCCCACCTATGTCATTGCCGAGAAAGGCGCGGCCTTCCTGAGCGAATAGTCGCGTTACGGCGACAGCGAACTAAGTCGCAGCGCGTCCCCGATTCTCCGCGCGGGCGGACGCGAACGCGGTATCTTGCGCAAATGGACATGACGGACCGAGGCGGCTTCGTCGCGGCCGCCGCCGCTCCCTCCGACGTCGTGCGGATGGCCGTCGCGAACTTCACCCTGCCGCTCGCCGTGATGGCGGCCTTCGCGCTGCTGATCCGCGCCACTCCGGAGCTGCCCTCGCTGCTCGCGCCGCTGCGCCTTTACGTCCCCTACCTCGCGCTGGGTGCCGGGCTGTTGGTGAGCCTCGCGTTCAAGCGCGGCCGCGCGCTGTTCGCGATTCTCACGCTGCTGCTGGCCTGCGCCGGGTTCAGCCAGTTCGTATCGCAGGGGCTGAGCGGCTTCCCCGCGAGGACGGTGTTCGCCGCGCTTTGCCTGTTCGTGCCGTTCAATCTCGCCCTCCTGACCGTGCTGCCCGAGCGCGGCGCGCTCAACGGCTACGGAGCGAGGCGCCTCATCCTGCTGCTGCTCGAGCTCAGCGCGACGCTCGCCGTCCTCGCCGGCGAGTACCGCAACGTCACCGACGCGCTGTACCGGCCACTTCTCGCGGCGGGCGAGCTCGCGTCCCGGATTCCGCAGGCCGGCGCCGCGGCGATCGCGCTGGCGCTGGCCGCGACCGTCGCCTGCGCGGTGGCCAGGGGCGGCACGGTCGAGGCCGCGTTCGCCGTCGCGGCCGCGGCGTTCGCCGCCGCCTGCAACGCGGCCGGCGGGCACGAAACCTACGCCTGGTTCACCGCGACGGGCGTGATCATCGCCGCCGGCGTGCTGCAGGACTCCTACCGCATGGCGTTCCACGACGAGCTGACGGGGCTCCCCGGCCGCCGCGCCCTGAACGAGAAGCTGATGGGCCTCGAGGGCGACTACGCCCTCGCCATGATCGACGTGGACCATTTCAAGCACTTCAACGACAGGTGGGGCCATGACGTCGGAGACCAGGTGCTCAAGCTGGTGGCGTCGCGCCTGAAGCGCGTCGGCGGCGGTGGCCGAGCCTACCGCTACGGCGGCGAGGAGTTCACGATCGTCTATCCCGGCCTGCGGCTCGCCCGGGCACTGGCCTACAGCGAGGCCTTGCGCAAGGATATCGAGCGCTACGAGTTCGAGATCCGCGCGCGCAACCGCGACCGCCGGCATTCCGGCGCCGGTGAATCGCACACCGCGTCCGTCACGGTAAGCATCGGCGTGGCGGGCCCGAGCGACGGGCCCGACGCGCCGGGCCCGGTCATGCGCGCGGCTGACGAAGCGCTCTACCGCGCGAAATCGGGCGGCCGGAACAGGGTCGCATACTGAGCCGCGGGAACTAGCGCGCCCTGACGTTCAGGCTCTGGGTCGAGCGTCCGATCAGGCCGAAAGCATCGAACAGCCGCGCCTCGGCGAGGCCACCGCCGCCGGGACCGAGCAGGGTGCGGGCGTCGACGCAGATCCACTCCCCCCGCGCGGGGCGCAGCAGGTTGATGGTCAAATCCGAGTTGACGAAGACGTAGCGCTTGAACTCGAGCACCGCGCTGATGCCGTTGCCGGAGTCGGCGGCGACCGCGACGCGCTCGAGCGGCCCCGGCGCCTCGCCCGCGACGAGCGGATGGCGCAGGCGGAACCACGTGGCGCAGGGCCCCCGCGTAAGCGTGCCCGCGGCCACGCGCAACTCGACGAGGTCGTGGTAGCCGACGACGCCGGCGCGGTGGGGGAACACGATCGGCTCGAGCCCTTCCGGCGGCATGGGCGCCTGCGGCAGCTCGTGCGCGGGAAGCTCGACGGCCTGCTCGCGCTGCGCGACCGCGGTGAAGCGCACGACCTCCCGCTCCCCGGCGTGAATCCGCCCCGAGAAGTGCGCCACGTTGCGTCCGGCGTAGTCGGTCGCGATCTCGAGCCGCAGCGGGGCGATCGGCACCGGCCGCAGCAGGTTGGCGGTCAGGCGCGCGACGTGGGTCATGCCGAGCGCAGCCGCTTCGCGCGCGACTTCGCGCCCCGCCAGCGCGACTGGCGGACCGCCGTGCTGGTGGCCCGGATCCCACGGCCCGCGCGTGAGCTCGCTCGGCTCGTAGCGGTGGTCATCGAGCGCGACGTACGCGCTGGAATTCGTTTCGGACATGGCTTTAGCTCAACGATTCTAATCCTGGGGAATGCTAAACTGGCCTGACTGCAAAGAGTCACGTGCTGCAAACCCCGCTCATCGACGCGCACCGCAGGGCCGGCGCGAAACTGGTCGAGTTCGCCGGCTGGGAGCTGCCGCTCCACTACGGCTCCCAGATCGAGGAGCATCACGCGGTGCGCCGCGCCGCGGGCATGTTCGACACCTCGCATATGCTCGCCATCGACGTCGAAGGCGCGGGCGCGCGGGCCTTCCTCGCCCGCGCCCTGGCGAACGACATCGGGCGCCTGAGGCAGCCCGGCAAGGCGCTCTACTCCTGCATGCTGCGCGAAGACGGCGGCATCCTCGACGACCTGATCGCGCATTTCGTGCGCGACGACCTCTTCCGCCTGGTGGTGAACGCAGCCGGCGCCGACAAGGATCTGGCCTGGCTCGAGTCGCTCGGCCCCGCCGACGCGGCGCTGCGCCCGCGGCGCGACCTGGCGATGATCGCAGTGCAGGGCCCCGAGGCGCGCGAGCGGACCTGGACCGCGCTGCAGGACCTGCGCGCCGCGAGCGAGCCGCTGGAACCCTTCTTCGGCGCCCAGGCAGGCGCGGTGTTCGTCTCGCGCACCGGCTACACCGGCGAGGACGGCTTCGAGCTGTTGCTGCCCGCCGCGCAGGCCGCAGACGCGTGGGAGCGCCTCGGGCGCGCCGGGGTGCGGCCCTGCGGCCTGGGCGCCCGGGACACCCTGCGCCTGGAAGCCGGAATGAACCTTTACGGCCAGGACATGGACCAAAGCACGACGCCGCTCGAATGCGGCCTGGGCTGGACGGTGGATCTGGAAAGCGGACGCGACTTCATCGGCAGGCGGGCGCTCGCCACGCAGCTTCCCGCGCGTGCGCTGCTCGGGCTGGTGCTCGCCGGGCGCGGCGGCGTGCTGCGCGCGCACCAGCGCGTGCACCTCGCGCAGGGCGAGGGCGAGATCACCAGCGGAGGCTTCTCGCCCACCATGCAGACGTCGATCGCGCTCGCGCGCCTGCCGGCACGGACCGCCCCCGACGAGACGGTCGAAGTCGAGGTGCGCGACAAGCGCCTCGCCGCGCGCGTCGTGCGGCCGCCGTTCGTGCGCCACGGCCGCATCCTGGTTTGAACCCGGAGAAACCCATGAACGTCCCCGCAGACCTCAAGTACACCGCCTCCCACGAATGGCTGCGCGCCGAAGCCGACGGCACGGTGAGCGTGGGCATCACCGACCACGCCCAGGAAGCGCTCGGAGAGATGGTTTTCGTCGAGCTGCCCGAGGTCGGGCGCGCGCTCCTCGCCGGCGACGGCGCAGCGGTGGTCGAGTCGGTAAAGGCCGCCTCGGACGTCTACGCCCCGCTTGCGGGCGAAGTGGTGGCGGCGAACGGCGCGCTGAACGACGATCCGGGCGCGCTCAACAAGGATCCCTACCAGGCCTGGCTGTTCCGCCTCAAGCCTTCCGACCCGTCCGCCCTCGCAAAACTGCTCGACGCCGCCGCCTACCGGAAGAGCTTCGAGTGAGCGGCGGCGAGTTCCAGCCGCGCCACCTCGGCATCGACGCGCCGGCCGAGCGCGAGATGCTCGCCGCGCTCGGCGCGGCCTCGCGTGAGGCGCTGCTCGGCGAAGCGCTGCCGGCGTCGATCCGCCAGCACCGGCCGCTCGAGCTGCCAGCTCCGGTCGGCGAGGCCGAGGCGCTGGCCGAGCTGCGCGCGATCGCAGCCGAAAACGAGGTCTGGCGCAGCCTCATCGGCGCCGGCTACCACGCCTGCCACACGCCGCAGGTGATCCAGCGCAACGTGCTGGAGAACCCCGGCTGGTACACCGCCTATACGCCCTACCAGTCCGAGATCTCGCAGGGCCGGCTGGAAGCGCTGCTCGCCTTCCAGCAGACCGTCATCGACCTCACCGGGCTGCCGGTGGCGAACGCATCGCTGCTCGACGAGGCGACCGCGGCGGCCGAGGCGATGGCGCTGATCCGCCGCGCCGCGAAGAGCAGGGCGCAGGTCTTCTTCGCCGACGCACGCTGCCATCCGCAAGTGATCGCGGTGCTGCGCACGCGCGCCAAATGGATGGGCATCCCGCTCGAGGTCGGCGACCCCGCCGGCCTGGATCCCGCGGCGGTTTTCGGGGCGCATCTTCAATACCCGGGGACGTGGGGAGAATTGACAGACCCGTCCGAAGCCATCTCCCGCCTCCGGGCCGCCGGCGGCCTGGCCTCGCTCGGTACCGACCCGCTCGCGCTGGTGATGCTGAAATCCCCGGGCGCGCTCGGCGCCGACGTCGCCATCGGCTCGGCGCAGCGCTTCGGCGTGCCGCTCGGCTACGGCGGGCCGCATGCCGCCTACATGGCCTGCCGCGCAGAGCTGGTGCGCCAGATGCCGGGCCGCATCATCGGCGCCAGCGTCGACGTTGCCGGCCGCACTGCCTACCGCATGGCGCTGCAGACGCGCGAGCAGCACATCCGGCGCGACAAGGCGACCAGCAACATCTGCACCTCGCAGGTGCTGCTCGCCAACATCGCCGCCTTCTACGCGGTCTGGCACGGCCCCGAGGGACTGCGCCGCATCGCCCAGCGCTGCAACGAGCTGGCGCGCAGGCTCGCGGCCGCCTCGTCGCTGAAACCCATTTCGGAATCGTATTTCGATACGCTCGCCTTCGACGCAGGGAAGGAACGGGGGAAGATCGAAGCGAGAGCGAAACAGAAGAAGATCAACCTGCGCTACGAGGGAACCCGCGTCGGCGTCGCGTTGGACGAGACGACCACCCTCCGGGACGTCGAGGACCTGGCGTGGGTGCTCGGCGGAAATTCGACACTTTCCGAATCGGAACCCGTTCCCAGCATCCCCGCCGCACTTCTGCGCGACGACGCGATCCTCTCGCACCCGGTGTTCCACCGTCACCGCAGCGAGAGCGAGATGATGCGCTACCTCAAGCGGCTGGAGAACCGCGACTACTCGCTGGTGCACGGCATGATCCCGCTCGGCTCGTGCACGATGAAGCTGAACGCGGCGGCGGAGATGGCGCCGATCTCGTGGCCGCAGTTCGCCGCGCTGCATCCGTTCGCGCCGCGCGAGCAGGCGCGCGGCTACGCGAAGATGCTGGGCGACGTATCGTCGGCGCTGGCGGCGATCACCGGCTTGCCGCGCATGACGCTGCAGCCGAACTCGGGCGCCAACGGCGAGTACGCGGGGCTGGTGACGATCCGCAATTACCACGCCGCGCGCGGGGAGCAGCGCCGCGACGTCTGCCTGATCCCGTCCTCGGCGCACGGCACCAATCCGGCTTCCGCGCGCATGGCGGGGCTCGAGGTGGCGGTGGTCGCCTGCGACACGCACGGCAACGTCGACCTCGCCGACCTGAAGGCGAAGCTCGCCGCGCACGCGGGCCGCGTCGCCGCGCTGATGATCACCTACCCTTCCACCCACGGCGTGTTCGAGGAGGCCGCGGCCGAGATCTGCGCCCTGGTGCACGCCGCGGGCGGCCAGGTCTACATGGACGGCGCCAACCTGAACGCGCTGGCCGGGCTCGCCCGCCCCGCAGACATCGGCGCCGACGTCTGCCACATCAACCTGCACAAGACCTTCTGCATCCCGCACGGCGGCGGCGGGCCGGGAATGGGGCCGATCGGCGTCGCCACCCACCTCGCGCCGCACCTGCCCTCGCATCCGGTGATGCCGGAGGAAGGCCTGCCGCCGGAAAACGGCACCGTAAGCGCCTCCCCGCTCGGCAGCCCGCTGATCGTCGCGATCTCGTGGATGTACCTGCGAATGATGGGCGCCGAAGGCGTGCGGCACGCCACCGAGACCGCGATCCTGGCCGCCAACTACGTCGCGGCGCGGCTGGGGCCATACTTTCCGGTCCTCTACAGCGGCCGCGGCGGCAGGGTCGCGCACGAGTGCATCCTGGACCTGAGGCATCTCCGGCACGAAGTCGGCGTCAGCGCCGAGGACGTCGCCAAGCGCCTGATCGACTACGGCTTCCACGCCCCCACCGTGTCGTTCCCGGTCGCCGACACCCTGATGGTCGAGCCGACCGAGAGCGAGTCAAAGGCCGAGCTCGACCGCTTCTGCGAGGCGATGATCGCGATCCACGCCGAGCTGGAGAAGATTTCCGCCGGCGCCTGGGAGCGCGACAACAACCCCCTTCGCAACGCGCCGCACACCGCCGAGGAGCTGGCCGGCGAGTGGCGCCATCCCTACACGCGCGAGGAGGCAGCCTACCCGCTGCCCGCCCTGCGCGAGGCGAAATTCTGGCCGCCGGTCAAGCGCGTCGACGCGGTGCACGGCGACCGCCATTTCCGCGGCAATCTGCCGCTCGAAGGAGATTCCGAAAAATGAAGCGCATCGTACTGTTCCTGGGGACCAATATCGCCGTCCTGCTGGTGCTGTCGTTCTTCATGAGCGTGTTCGGCGTCGGCCGCTGGCTCACCGCGCAGGGCATCGACTACCGCGCGCTGCTCGTGTTCTCGGCCATCATCGGCTTCGCCGGCGCGTTCATCTCGCTGCTGATGTCGAAACCGATGGCCAAATGGTCCACCGGTGCGCACCTGATCGACGGCTCCGAGGGTCAGACCGAGGCCTGGCTGGTGCAGACGGTGCAGCGCCTCGCCCGGAGCGCCGGGATCGGCATGCCGGAGGTGGCCGTCTACGAAGGCGCGCCGAACGCCTTCGCCACCGGCGCGTTCAGGAACTCGGCGCTGGTGGCGGTCTCGACCGGGCTGGTCCAGTCGATGAGCCGCGACGAGGTCGAGGCGGTGCTGGGACACGAGGTCACGCACGTCGCCAACGGCGACATGGTGACGCTGACGCTGATCCAGGGCGTGGTCAACACCTTCGTCATCTTCCTCTCGCGCGTCGTCGGCTACTTCGTCGACCGCGTCGTGTTCAAGACCGAGCGCGGGGTCGGGATCGGCTTCTACGTCACGGTCATCGTGTCGCAGATCGTGTTCGGCGTGCTCGCCTCGATCATCGTCGCCTGGTTCTCGCGCCGGCGCGAGTTCCGCGCCGACGCCGGCTCGGCGCGTCTGCTCGGCACGCCGCAGCCGATGGTCGCCGCGCTCGCGCGCCTGGGCGGACTCGAGCCCGGCGCGCTGCCCGAAAGCATGAAGGCCTCCGGTATCAGCGACCGCGCCGGCGTGATGGCGCTCTTTTCCACTCACCCCCCGATCGAGGAGCGAATCGCCGCTCTGCGCGGCGCCTGATCCCGGGGCCGCGCAGGTGCGCCTGCCGCTGGTCGTCCTCTTCACGGTACTGAACCACCTCGCCTATACGGGCAGCCGGGTGACGGTATCTCTGTTCGCGCTGCACGAGGGCGCCAGCGCGCTCTCGGTCGGCGTACTGATGTCGCTGTTCGCGCTGCTGTCGATGCTGATCGCAGTGCCGGTCGGACGGCTGGTCGACCGCATCGGCGTGTACCGCCCGGTCACCATCGCGGCCGGTTCCGTGTTCATCGGGCTGCTGCTGCCTTTCGCCTGGCCCGATCTGCGCGCCCTGTTCCCCGCCGCGCTCCTGATCGGCACCGGCTTCGGCGTGTACTTCGTGGTGATCAACAACATGGTGGGCGCGCTCGGCGCGCCCGAGGACCGCGCGCGCAATTTCAGCTGGCTCGCACTCGGCTTCTCCACCGGCGGCTTCTGCGGCCCACTGCTGGCGGGCTTCTCGATCGACGCAGTGGGCTATCGCGCCGCCCTGCTCGCGCTGGCGGCGTTCCCCGCGGCCGCACTGGTGCCGTTCGTCATGCGGCGGCGCGACCTGCCGCAGGGCCACCGCGGAATCGGCATGGTGTCTCCGGGCGGGCTGCGCGAGCTGATGCGCGAGCCGCGGCTGCGCGCCATGTTCCTGGTAAGCGGCCTGCTGGCGATGGGCTGGGATCTGTTCAGCTTCGCGACGCCGATCTACGGCACCCGCATCGGCTTGTCGCCGTCCACGATCGGCGTGGTGATGGCCGCCTTCGCGGGCGCGACGTTCGCGGTGCGGCTGGTGATGCCGGCGTTCGCGCGCCGCGTGAACGAATGGGGCGTGATCCGGGCGGCGCTGCTGGTTGCCGGCGCCGCGTTCCTGCTGTTTCCGCTCGGGCGCAGCCTGCCGACGCTGATGTCGCTCTCGTTCGCGCTCGGCCTGGGCCTGGGCTGCGCGCAGCCGATGATCATGGCGCTGCTCTACGCCGCCTCGCCACCCGGCCGCCAGGGGGAAGTCGTCGGCGTGCGCACGATGATGCTCAGCACGAGCAGCACGCTGCTGCCGCTGGTGTTCGGCGCGCTCGGTACGGTGCTGGGCATGGCGCCTGTGTTCCTCGCGATGGCTGCCGGAATGCTCGGCTCGGGCTGGCGCCTGCGCCGCCGGCGCGCTTGACCCGGCGCGGCGCAGCACCGAAGATTCCCGAGGGGGAATCGCATCAATGAAAAAAATCGGACTCACGCAATTTCTTATCGAACGGCAGCGCGACCGCAAGCTCATCAACGCCGACCTGCGCCTTCTGATCGAAACCGTCGCGCGCGCCTGCAAGGCGATCAGCTTTCAGGTCACCCGAGGCGCGCTCGAGGACATGGGCGGCTCGCTCGGCACGCAGAACATTCAGGACGAGGAGCAGAAGAGGCTCGACGTGCTGTCGAACGAGATCCTGCTCGAGGCGAACGAATGGGGCGGCAACCTCGCCGCGCTCGCCTCGGAGGAAATGGAGCATCCGCACGCGATTCCGACCGAGTATCCGCGGGGTGAATACCTGCTGCTGTTCGACCCGCTCGATGGCTCGTCGAACATCGAAGTGGACGGCTCGGTCGGCACGATCTTTTCGGTGCTGCGCTGCCCGAAGGACGCTGCGGGGCCGGACGAGCAAGCGTTCCTGCAGCCGGGACAGACGCAGGTCGCGGCCGGCTTTGCGCTGTACGGGCCGTCCACGATACTCGTGCTGAGCGTCGGCGACGGCACCCACGGCTTCACGCTCGACCCCTACGTCAGCGCCTTCGTCCTCACGCATCCCGACATCCGCATCCCCGAGGACACGCAGGAATTCGCGATCAACGTGTCGAACATGCGGCGCTGGGAGCCGCCGGTCAAGCGATACATCGACGAATGCATCGCGGGCAAAGACGGCCCGCGAGGCAAGGACTTCAACATGCGCTGGGTGGCCTCGATGGTGGCCGACGTCTACCGCATTCTCTCGCGCGGCGGCATTTTCATGTACCCGCGCGACACGAAGAACAAGGACGGGCGCCTGCGGCTGATGTACGAAGCGAACCCGATGGCGTTCATCGTCGAGCAGGCGGGCGGCGCCGCAACCGACGGGCGCGAGCGGATCCTCGACCTGCGGCCGCAAAAGCTGCACCAGCGCGTCGCGGTGATCCTGGGATCGAAGAAAGAGGTGGAGCGGGTGACTTCCTACCACGCGGCCTGAGGGCCGCGGCGGAGGCTGCCGGAGGCGGAACCTCCGGCAGCAACCATGACCGGTGGGTTATTTCAGGTGTTTGTTGACCAGCTTGGTCATTTCGAACATCGAAACCTGCGACTTGCCGCCGAATACGGGCTTGAGCTTTTCGTCGGCGTTGATCATGCGGCGGTTCTTCTTGTCCTGCAGGCCGTTACGCTTGATGTAGGACCAGATTTTCTTGGTCACTTCGGTGCGCGGCATCGCGTGCGCGCCAATCACCGCCGCGAGCGTCGCGGTCGGGTTCATTGGCTTCATGAATGCAGCATTCGGCTTCCGCTTGGCAGCCGATTTCTTCTTAGCTGCTGGTTTCTTCGCGGCCTTCTTCTTTGCCATCGTTATCTCTCCTCTGAGCGATTCTGAAATCTTGTTCGGTCGGTATTTCCTCCCGCCGACTGGAAGCGGGTGACGAGAAGATGCCGAATCCAGCCGGGCATGTCAACGTTTTTCAGAGGGAAACGCCGACTTTCAGTTCGTTGTGTTGCGTGCTGCCGCGTCGAGCCAGGCTTCGAGTCCCTGCGCGTTCAGCTCGATGTCGAGACCGAACACCCGGCGCAGTTCCTGCACCGGCAGCGGCCAGCGCTGCCTTTCTGCCTCCGTCAGGACGAGGCGGTCGACTCCCTCTCTCAGCCGCGCGCCGCGCTCGGCACCGTCGCCGCAGTGCCGCTCGGCGAGCGCCACGTGGGCGTCGATCAGCCGCTGAAGGTCGCCCGCCAGGCGGCGCAGGTCGCGCAGGCGGCCGAAGTGCGTGACGTAGATCGCCGGCGGCTCGAACGCCATGATGCGCTCGATGGTGCGCTTCAGGGCAGGCGGGTCGAACTGCGACGGGCTGGTGGTCGGGAACGAAAACTGCAGACCGTCGCGGTCGAGCTCCCGGTACGACAGGCCGAAGCAGTCGCCCGCGAATATCCCGCCGCTCGCCGCGTCGCGCACCACGACGTGGTGGCGGGCGTGCCCCGGCGCGTCGACGAAGGTCAGCTCGCGCCCGGCGAGCGAAACCGCGGCGCCCTCGGGCGTTTCGAGCACCCTTTCGGCCTGCACCGGCAGGACCTCGCCGTACATGCGCCGCGCCTCCTGCTCGCCGTAGACCCCGACTGTCGCCGCCAGGAGACGGTTCGGGTCGATGACGTGGCGCGCACCGCGGGGGTGCACGGTGAGCGTCGCGTTCGGACAGCGCGCCATCAGCTGCCCGGCGCCGCCGGCGTGGTCGAGATGCACGTGGGTGAGGATCACGTAGTCGACCTGCTCCGGCGCGATGCCCTTTTCGGCGAGCGCCTCGAGCACGCGGCCGACCCCGTTCGCGGTGCCGGTGTCGACGATCGCCGCGCGGCCGCGCTCGACCACGATGTGCACCGCGTTGAGCCGCTCGCGCTCGAACAGCACGTCCACCGCACTGATGCCGCGGTCGTAGTCGTAGACGCCACGCATTCAGGACGAGTCGCGCGCCAGGCGGATGCCGCTGAACTGCCAGCGCGCCGCCGCCGGAAAGAAATTGCGGTAGCTGGCGCGGATGTGCGTGCCCGGTGTGGCACAGGAGCCGCCGCGCAGCACGTACTGGTTGACCATGAACTTGCCGTTGTACTCGCCCACCGCGCCCTCGGGCGCGCGGAAGCCCGGATACGGCGCGTACGAGCTGCCGGTCCATTCCCAGGCGTCGCCGAAGAACTGTCCGCCCGCGGCCGCGCCGAGCGGCGCCGGATGCAGGCGGGCGTTCTCGAGGAAGTTGCCCGTCGACTCGCGCGCCGCGGCGACGGTCTCCCACTCGGCCTCGGTGGGCAGCCGCGCGCCGCACCAGCGCGCGTAGGCGTCCGCCTCGTAGTAGCTGACGTGAGTCACCGGCTCGTCGGGCTCGAGCGCGCGCGCGCCCTCGAGCGTGAACTGGCTCCAGCCGCCGTCGCGCTCGAGCCAATAGAGCGGCGCCTCCCAGCTCTGCGCCTCGCGCAGGTCCCAGCCCTCGGACAGCCACAGCTCCGGTCGCCGGTAACCGCCGTCGGCGATGAACGCCCGGTACTCGGAATTCGTCACCAGACGCTCCGCCATCTCGCAGTCGCCGACGAACACGCGATGGCGCGGCCGCTCGTTGTCGAACGAGAAGCCGCTGCCGTCGTGGCCGATCTGGCGCACGCCGTCGGGCAGCGCGGTCCAGCGCATCGGCGCGGGCGCCGCGCCTGCGTGCGCGCGCGCGGCCTGGTAGGCGGGTAGCAGCGGGTTGCGCGACAGCGCGTGCTTGACGTCGGTCAGGATCAGCTCCTGGTGCTGCTGCTCGTGGTTGAGGCCGAGCTCGATCATGTCCGCCAGGCGCGCGATCTGCTCCGGATAGCGAGCGAACAGCGCATGCATGCGCTCGTCGACGCTCGCGCGGTAGGCGAGCACCTCGTCGAGCGAGGGGCGCGACAGTATGCCCCGCTCGGGGCGCGGATGGCGCGGGCCGACCGTGACGTAATACGAATTGAAAAGGACGCGGAACGCTTCGCGGTAGGGCGCGAAGCGCGGCAAGCCGGGCTCGAGCACGAAGGTCTCGAAGAACCAGCTGGTATGCGCGAGGTGCCACTTCACCGGGCTCGCGTCGGGCATCGACTGCACGACGCAGTCCTCCGCCGACAGCGGCGCGGCGAGACCGAGCGTCTGTGCGCGAACCCGCTGGTATGCGACGAAGAGCGTTTCCAATCTGGCTGTGGGCTGCGCGCCGGCCCGCGGCTGGTGTGCGGACTGCATGGGGCCTCCTAGCGTGGATCGCCCCGATTACACCGCGCATCTGCGCACAGCGCAACCGCCGCGCCGGACTGTAGAATGGCGCGCAATGAAGATCTCTCACCTGAGACACGAGTACATGCACGCCGGCCTTTCGGAGGCTGGCGTGCACGCCGACCCGCTCGAGCAGTTTCGCCTCTGGTTCCAGGAGGCCCTGGATGCGCACCTGCCGCTGCCGAACGCGATGACGCTCGCCACCGTCACGCCCGAGGGCGCGCCCTCGGCACGCATCGTGCTGCTCAAGGGGCTCGAGGACGGCGCGTTCGTGTTCTTCACGAACTACGAAAGCCGCAAGGGCCGCGAGCTCGCCGCGCGCGCCGACGCCTGCCTCGTGTTCCTGTGGTCCGAGCTCGAGCGCCAGGTGCGCATCGAAGGGCGCGTCGAGCGCGTCTCCGCGCGCGAGTCCGACGAGTATTTCGACAGCCGCCCGCTCGGCGCGCGCCTGTCGGCGTGGGCTTCGGCGCAAAGCGCGCCGGTGCCCGACCGCGCAGCGCTCGAGCGTGCGCTCGCCGATGCCGAGGGCCGCTACGGCGATGCGCCGCCGCGCCCGCCGCGCTGGGGCGGCTACCGCATGACGCCGTCGGCGATCGAATTCTGGCAGGGCCGCCCCAACCGGCTGCACGACCGGCTGCTCTACCGCCCGCATGGCACCGGCTGGTCGATCGAGCGCCTCGCTCCCTGAGCCGGTGCTCGCCTTCCTGCGGCGCAGCGGGCTCGCGGCGCAAGACGAGAACCCCGCGGCGGCCGCGCTCGCGGGAGGAGTGTCGTCGGACATCTGGCGCGTAGAGCTCGCGCGCGGCGCGGTGTGCGTCAAGCGCGCGCTGGCTCGTCTCAGAGTAGCGCAGCGCTGGGAAGCGCCCATCGAGCGCAACCGCTACGAGCGGCGCTGGATCGAGATCGCGAACCGCATCGTTCCCGGTATCGCGCCGCGCGTGCTCGCGTCGGACGACGATGCGGGCTGCTTCGCGATGGAGGACCTCGGCGCGCTGCCGCTGTGGAAGGCCGAGCTCGCCGCCGGGCGCGCCGACCCCGACTTCGCACGCGCGGTCGGCAGGTGCCTGGCGCGCATTCACGCCGCCACCGCGGGCGATGCGGCGATCGCAGCCGAGTTCGCCACCGACGCGAGCTTCTACGCGATCCGCCTCGAGCCCTATCTCGCGGCGACCGCGCGCGCGCACCCCGACCTTGCCGCCCCGCTCGAGGCGCTCATCGAGCGCACCGCGAACGGACACATCGCGCTGGTGCACGGCGACGTCAGTCCGAAGAACATCCTGGTCGGCCCGTCCGGCCCGGTGCTGCTCGATGCCGAGTGCGCCTGGTACGGCGACCCGGCCTTCGACCTCGCCTTCTGCCTCAATCACATGCTGCTCAAGTGCCTCTGGGTGCCCGCGGCGAGCGACCCGTTTCTGGCGTGCTTCGATTCTCTTTCAAGGGAATATCTCGTGAACTGCACGTGGGAAGAGCCGTCGTCTCTCGAAGCGCGCGCCGCCTCCCTCCTCCCTGGCCTGCTGCTCGCACGCGTCGACGGCAAGTCCCCGGTTGAATACGTAACTGAGACTTCACAAAAGGACCGCGTGCGAAGCGTCGCAGGCGCGCTCATCGAATCGCCGCCGGCGCGCCTGACGCAGGTGCGGGACGCATGGCGAAGATCCTGAACGTGCGCGGCCGGCGCGTGTGGGATTCGCGCGGCCGCCCCACGGTCGAGGCCGAGGTGACGGTCGGCCGCGGCGCGACGCCGCTCGCGAGCGGCCGCGCGATCGCGCCCTCCGGCGCCTCGACCGGCGCGGGCGAGGCGAAGAGCATCGACGTGCACAAGGCCGTCGAGCACGTCAACGGCGTCATCCGCAAGGCGCTGCTCACCGCGCGGGTCGAGGATCAGGCCGCGATCGACCGCAGGCTGATCGAGCTCGACGGCACCGCGAACAAGGGACGCCTGGGCGCCAACGCGATCGTCGCGGTGTCGCTCGCCTGCGCGCACGCCGCGGCGGCGGCGGCGAAGAAGCCGCTCTGGCGCTACCTGGCGGGCAACAAGCCGGTCGTCCTGCCGGTGCCGCAGATCCAGATCTACGGCGGCGGGGCGCACGCGCGCGGCAGCGTCGACATCCAGGACTACATGCTGGTGTGCTCCGGCGCGGGCAGCTTCGCCGAGGCGCTCGAATGGACCGCCGAGGTCTACCGCGCCGCCGGCGCGCGCCTCGCCAAGCGCAACCGGCTCGCCGGCGTCGCCGACGAGGGCGGCTGGTGGCCGTCGTTCAGGTCCAACGAGGAAGGCCTCGCCGAGCTGGTCGGCGCGATCTCCGACGCCGGCTTCGAGCCCGGGCGCGACTGCGCGATCGCGCTCGACGTCGCCGCGACCCAGCTCTGGCGCGGCGGGCGCTACCAGCTTTCGCTCGAGAACAGGTCCCTGACCGCGGACCAGCTGCAGGCGATGCTGCTGCGCTGGCTCGAGGCCTACCCGATCGTCTCGATCGAGGATCCCTTCGCCGAAAACGACGCCGCGGGCATGAAGGCGTTCACGAAAGCCGCGGGCGACAAGGTGCAGATTGTCGGCGACGACTACTTCGTGACCAACGAGCAGAAGCTGCGCGCCGCCGACGGCGCCTGCAACGCGGTGCTGCTGAAGCCGAACCAGATCGGCACCCTGAGCGAGACCCTCGCCTGCTGGAACGCCGCGCGCGAGCTCGGCTACCGCGCGATCGTCTCCGCGCGCTCGGGCGAGACCGAGGACGTCTCGATCGTCCACCTCGCGGTCGGCTGGGGCGTGCCGCAGCTGAAGGTGGGCAGCTTCGCGCGCTCCGAGCGCATGGCGAAATGGAACGAAGGCCTGCGCATCGAGGAAGCGCTCGGCAGCAAGCAGCTGCTCTACCCCGCGCGGCGTCTGTTCGGGCGGCGAAAGGCCTGAAGCGCGGAACGATTCGTCGATAGCAGAGTCGAATCTCCTGTCAGCAAGCGCGGCGCACGACAGGACACAACCTGAAAAACACGTCCGGCAGCACGTATACGCCGCAGCGATCGATTCCCTGGCTCGCGTTCGGCGCGGAAGCGCTCGGCACGGCCTTGCTCGTTGCGGTAGGCCTTTCGATCGTGATTCTCGACTTCGGCCGCGGCAGTCCGGTGCTTCACCTTATTCCGGACGCCGGCTGGCGGCGGCTGATCACGGGCTTCCTGTTCGGCACCACCGGCGCCCTGATCGCGCTATCACCGCTCGGCAAGGAGAGCGGCGCGCACATCAACCCTGTCGTGACCCTGAGCTTCTGGCTGATGCGCAAGCTGAGGTCGGACGTCGCGTTCGGCTACGTGTTGGCCCAGCTCGCAGGCGCGGTCGCAGGCGCACTGCCGCTGCTGGCCTGGGGCGCGATGGGGCGCAGCGTGGCGTACGGCGCGACGCTTGCCGGCGCGGGTTACGGCGCGGGCTGGGCCCTGCTGGGCGAGGCGGCGTGCACCTTCGCGCTCGTCTTCGGCCTGTTCTACTTTCTTCAGCATCCGCGCTTGCGCGCTTTTACGCCGGCGCTGTTTCCGTTTCTGTACGCGGTGATGGTGTTCGTCGAAGCCCCGCTCTCGGGCACCAGCACCAATCCGGCCCGCAGCCTGGGGCCGGCCGTGATCTCGGGCGCGTGGCAAGGCTGGTGGCTGTACTGCCTGGGCCCACTGCTCGGCGCGCTGTCGGCGCTCGCCGTGTACCGCCTGAACTGGCGGCGATGGTCAGCGATCGAGGTCGCCAAGCTGCACCACTTCGCGCACGACCGCTACGGAATCTTTCGCACATGAGCTCGAACCCGCACTGAGACCCGAGGACTATTCATGAAAGCGCCCCAGGCAGCCGCGTCGCATCCCACTTGGGCCCACGCGGGCAAGGACATGGTGGGAACGAGCCTCGGCTCGTCGCGGGTCTGGTTTACCCTCGCCGAGGGCATCGTCACGGAGGTCTATTACCCGCGCATCGACATTCCGCAGATCAAGGACTTGGGCTTCATCATCGCGGACGACCGCGGCTTCTGGGTCGAACTGCGCCGCCTCGGAAACTACGAGGTGAGTATGCCCAGGCCCGGCGTGCCCGCCATCACCGTGGTTCACCGGCACCCGCGCTTCACCTTCACGCTGCAGGTCTGTCCCCTGCAGCGACGCGACGTGCTCCTGCTGCGCTATCGGCTCGAGGGAGACGAGAGCCTGCGGCCTTACGCCCTGCTCGCGCCCCGCCTGGGCGGCGACGCGGAGAACAACCTCGCTTCGGTCGACAAGCACGGCGGCCGCACCGTGCTGTGCGCGGAGCAGGGACCCTTCGGGCTGGCCTTGGCGGCGAGCGGGCAGAACGGGGCCGACGCCTGGGGGCGCTGCGCTGCCGGCACCCTCGAAACGAGCGACGGCTGGCAGGACTTCGCACGGCACGGACGCATGACCTGGGACTACGACAACGCAGGACCGGGAGCGGTCTGCCTGACCGGCGAGCTGCCGCGTCAGGCCACGCTTGCGCTCGGTCTCGCCACCAGCAAGGCGTCGGCCGCGACGCTCGCGGTGTCGGGGCTGATGGAGGAATTCTCTGCGGCGTGGGACGCGCAATGCCGGGCCTGGGAAGGATGGCTGGCGCAATGCCGCTTCCCGGCCCTGCCGGACGACCTTGACGACATGCTCGCGCTCTCCGCCACGGTGCTCAAGGTCCACCAGGACCGCACCTATTGCGGCGCCACGGTGGCGAGCCTGTCGGTACCCTGGGGCGAGGATAGTCAGACCCGCGGCGGCTACCACCTCGTGTGGTGTCGCGACCTGGTCGAAACCGCCGGCGCGCTGCTAGCGCTGGATGCGCTCGAGGACGCGCGCGAGATTCTGCGCTATCTGATCGCGACGCAACAGGAGGACGGGCACTGGCTGCAGAACCAGTGGCTCGGCGGAGCCGCCTTCTGGCAGGGCATACAGCTCGACGAGACGGCCTTTCCCGTGCTGCTCGCTTCCGCGCTGCAGACGCGCGGCGCCCTGGACGGCATCGCGGTCGACGACATGGTCCGGCGCGCACTGCGCTTCATCGCCCGCGAAGGGCCCGCGACGGCCCAGGACAGGTGGGAGGAAGATCCCGGGATCAATACCTTCACGCTCGCGATCGCGATCGCCGCGCTGGTCGAGGGCAGCGGCTTTCTCGAAGGAGAAGCGCGCAGCTTCGCGCTTCAGCTCGCCGACTACTGGAACGCGCAGCTCGAGGATTGGGCGTACGTGAAGGACACGCCGCTCGCGCGCCGCCTGGGCGTCGCCGGCTACTACATCCGCACTGCCCCGGCCGATACGCTGGTGCACGACGGCGCAGGGGCGGAGCACATCCTGATCAAGAACCGCGCGCATGACCCCGACTTGCGAGCCGACGAACAGATCGCGACCGATTTCCTGCAGCTCGTGCGCTACGGTCTGCGCGGCGCGCAGGATCCGTTCATCCTCGACAGCCTGAAGGCGGTCGACGCACTGCTCAAGACGCACACCCCGGCCGGCCCGGTCTGGCATCGCTACAACGGCGACGGCTACGGCGAGCACGACGACGGCCGCGCCTTCGACGGCACCGGCCGAGGACGCGGCTGGCCGTTGCTTGGCGGAGAACGCGGCCACTACGCGCTGCTCGCCGGAGAAGATCCCCTGCCTTACCTCCAGGCCATGGCAGCGATGGCCGGCCCGGCAGGCCTGCTTCCCGAGCAGGTATGGGACAGCGATCCCGTGCCGGAACACCGTCTCGAGCCGGGCAAGCCGAGCGGCTCGGCGATGCCGCTGGTCTGGGCGCACGGCGAGTTCATCAAGCTGTGCTACAGCCGCGCGCTCGGCCACCCGGTCGACAGGCCGGTGGCCACCTGGAAACGCTACCGGGGCAAGCGCCCGGAGATCGCCTACGCCGTCTGGGGCCCGCGCTATCGCCCGCGCCACGTGCGCGCGGGCGACAGATTCATCGTCGCGCTCAGGGCGCCGGCCCGCGTGCACTGGGGCCGCGACGGCTGGGGCGATGCGCAAGACATCGAGACCCGGGACACCGGGCTCGGCGCCTACGTCGCCGAGCTTCCCGTCTCGGGGCTCGGTGCGGGCGAGACGATTCAGTTCACCTTCTTCTGGCTGGACGGGGGCCGCTGGGAGGGCGTGGACTACGAAGTGCAGCTAATCGACTAGCGACAGGAGAAAAGCGTGATCCCAATCGAACTCAAAGGCCGCAAGGCGCTCGTCACCGGTGGCGACTCGGGCCTGGGCGCAGCGACGGTCAAGTCCCTCGCGCAGGCGGGCGCCGACATCGCCATCACTTATCGCTACCAGTCCGGCGCGGCGGAAAAGATGGCCGCCGTGGCGAGGTCGTTCGGCGTCAAGGCCTGCCCGCTCCAGCTCGACGACGTCTCGAAGAAGGAGCAGGTGGACGCGCTGTTTCGGCAAGTCGACCAACAGCTCGGCGGCCTCGACATCCTGGTCAACAACGCCGGCATGGATGGGCCCCGCGCGGTTTGCGCCGACAGCGACGTCGCGGTCTGGCGCCAGGTGGTCGAGACCGACCTCTACGGCCCCTACTACTGCGCGCGCGAGGCGATCGAACGCATGCGCAAGCAGGGGCGCGGCGTGATCATCAACACGACCTCGGTGCACGAATTCATCCCCTGGGCGGGCTACAGCGCCTACACCAGCGCCAAGGCCGCGCTCAGCATGTTCAGCAAGACCCTGGCGCAGGAAGTCGCGGCGATGGGGATCCGGATCGTCGCGGTCGCCCCCGGCGCGATCAAGACCCCGATCAACGCCAACGTCTGGCAGGACCCGAAAGGGCTGACCGATCTCGACAAGAAGATCCCGATGGGCCGGGTCGGCGAGCCCGACGAGATCGGCCACGCCATCGCGTTCTTGTGCAGCGATCTGGCCAGCTACATGACCGGGATCACGGTTACCGTCGACGGCGGCATGCTGCTTTACCCGGATTTCCGCGAGGGCGGCTGAGCATCGAGTCGACGCCCGTCATGACCCTGCGCGGCGCCTGTTTTCCGGCGATATGCAAAGCGGCCAATCCCTGCTCTAGTCCGGCCGCGCCGCCGAAGACGGCGCGCTTCTTGCCGCGAAAAGGGAAGCCTCATGGCGAAGATCGGAAAGTACCTCCTCGTCGCGCTCGTCGCGATCGCAGCGGGCGGTTGTGCCTCGATGAACAAGACCACCAGGCAGCGGCAGGTGGCGTCGGTGCTCTCTTACCTGTACCCGGGATCGGAGCAGGCGCCCCCGGTTTCCGAAAAGGTGGCCGAGATCAAGGTGCCCTTCCGCATCGGCGTGGCCTTCGTCCCTGACAACACCAACGCCGAATCTCGCCTGCCCGAGACCGACCGCATCATGCTGGCGGGCAAGGTGGGCGAGGCCTTCAAGCGCTATCCGTTCATCACCGAGATCGTCACCGTCCCCTCGCTCTATCTCGAGCCGGGCGGCGGTTTTCCGAATCTCGAACGCATCGCCGCGCTGCTCAAGCTCGACGTCATCGCCCTGGTTTCCTTCGACCAGGTGCAGAACGCGGGCGCGACCGGCTGGTCATTTCTCTACTGGACCGGGATCGGCGCCTATGTCGTGGACGGCGACCAGTACGACATCCTTACCGCGGTCGAGACGACCGTCTTCCACGTCGGGAGCCGGCGCCTGCTGATGCGCGCGGGCGGCATCTCGAACCTCAAGGGCAGCGCGACGATGGTCGGCTTCTCCGAGCGCGCGCGCGAAGCCCGCACGCGCGGTTTCGGCGAGGCGATGAACGACATGATCGCCAAGCTGCACGGCGAGGTGAAGCTGTTTCGCGAGCGCGCGCCGAAAGACCCGAGCATCAAGCTGATCCTCCCGCCCGGCTACAATCCCAACGCGAACCGCCCGGGATAGCGCCGGGCGCGGCTACTTCGGCGGCGTCTTCTTTCGCCGCTTCTTCTGCTTGCGCAGATTGTCCTTGATCGTCTGCTTGTGTCTTCGGTTGCGGAGATTGCGTGCGGTCGATCTGCCCATTGCGCCTCCCTCTTAAGCCGGGACCTTGTACACCACGTCGTGCTCGCGCGCGTGCTCGGTCACCTTGAGCCCGACCTCCTGGTCCGGCAAGGCTTCGGCGACGGAATCATGCTCGACCTGCATCGACTCGACGCGCTGGCGGAAGTCGCTCGTGTGGCCGACGACATGGATGGTATCGCCCACGCGCAGGGCGACCGTATCGATCATCACCGCCGCCACCGACAGGTGGCCGTAATAGTGCGTCACGACGCCGACGCGCTCCTCGCCGGCCAGGGGTGCCGGTGCAGGAGCGGGCGCGACCGCCGGCTTCGCCGACGTCGGCGGTTTCGATGGCCGGCGCGCCGCGCGGCGCGCCGGCTTGCTGACTTTCCGCTTCGGTGCGGGCTTCTTCTTTGGCGGCGCGGGCTTCTTCTTCGCGGGTGCAGGCTTCCTCTTCGCCGGTGCGGGTCTTTTCTTCGCGGCCGTCTTTCCGACCGCGCGGACCTTCTTGCGCGCGGTCTGCTTTTTCGCCGGCTTCTTGACTCGCTTCGCCTTAGCCTTCTTCCTGGTAGCCATTGCGTGCCCTCCCCGGTTCGGCAATAGCTTACTCCTGTCTGGCGCGGCCAAACATGCCTTGTAAGCCGCAGCGTTGCGACGCATCATGGCCCCCGATCGCATCGAAGGAGATCACCGGTGGCAGATTCGGAATGGGCATACAAGACCGCGCGCGAGCTGGCGCAGGCCCTCGCGGCGAAGAAGGTCTCGGCGCTCGAGCTGGCGCAGGACGCGATCGCCCGCATCGATCGGCACGACGCGAAGATCAACGCGGTCTGCGTGCGCGACTTCGAGCGCGCGCTCGAGGCGGCGCGCGCGGCCGACGCGGCGATCGCCAGGGGCGACCTGCGCCCGCTGAGCGGGATCCCGATGACGGTGAAGGAATCGTTCAACGTCGCCGGCCTGCCGACAACCTGGGGCTTCGTGCCGCAGAAGGGCTTCGTCGCCAAGGAAGACGCCCTGATCGTCGCCAGGGCAAAGGCCGCCGGTGCGGTCGTCCTCGGCAAGACCAACGTCCCGGTCGGGCTCGCCGACTGGCAGAGCTACAACGAGATCTACGGCACGACCAACAATCCCTTCGACCCCGGCCGCACGCCCGGCGGATCGTCGGGCGGCTCGGCCGCAGCGCTCGCGGCCGGCTACGGGGCGCTCTCGTTCGGCTCCGACATCGGCGGCTCGCTGCGCTCGCCCGCACACTACTGCGGCGTCTACGCGCACAAGCCGACCTACGCGCTGGTGCCGGCGCGCGGACACACGCCGCCGCCGTTGCCGCCGCTGCCGTACGTACGCGATCTAGCCGTGGTCGGCCCCATGAGCCGCTCGGCAGGCGACCTATCCGACCTGCTCGACGTCATCGCCGATCCCGACCCGCTCGAGGCCGGCCGCGGCTACCGGCTCGCCCTGCCCGCGCCGCGCCACGCCGCCATCAAGGACTTCCGCGTCCTCGTGCTCGACGCGCACCCGCTGCTGCCGGCCGCGGCAAGCGTGCGCGCCGCGATCGACGGCCTCGCGGCACAGCTCGCGAAATCCGGCGCCAAGGTCGAGCGCGAAAGCGGCCTGCTGCCGGACCTCGCCAGCTCGACGCGGCTCTATATGAGGCTGCTGTTTTCGTTCATGACGGCGGCGTTTCCGGCCGACGTCTACGAAGGGATGAAAGCCGCGGCGGCGAAGCTCGACCCGAAGGACACGAGCCTGGCGGCCGAGCGCCTGCGCGGCTGCGTGCTCAGCCATCGCGACTGGGTCGCCGCCGACGGCATGCGCGCGGGACTGCGCGCACAGTGGCGCGCCCTGTTCGGAGAATTCGACGCGGTGATCTGCCCAATCATGCCGACCCCGGCCTATCCGCACGACCATTCGCCGGATCAGGAAGTCCGCCGCATTTCGATCGACGGCAAGGAGTATCCGTACGTCGACCAGCTCGTCTGGCCGGGGATCGCGACCTGTCCCGGCCTGCCCGCCACCGCGATCCCGCTCGGCCTCTCGCCCGAGGGGCTGCCGGTCGGCGCGCAGATCATCGGTCCCTGGCTCGAGGACCGCACCCCGCTCAAGCTCGCCGAGCTGATCGAGCAGGCCTGGGGCGGCTTCCGCCCGCCGCAGCACCTGACGTGAAGAGTGCTGGCGCCATGAGGCGCTCAGCGACGGCGTGTTCGCCATCGCCATGACGCTGCTGGTGCTGGCCTTGCGCGTTCCGTTGCGGGAGGCGATCCACAGCGAGGTCGCGCTGGCCCATTCCTTCCTTGCGCTCGCGCCGAGGCTGCTGACCTACTTCCTCGGCATGATCACGCTGGGCATCTACTGGACGGGAAACGCGACGCTGCTGGGCCTCGTCGAGCGCAGCGAGCGCAACTTCACCTGGATAACGATCTTCTTCCTGTTCACCATCCGACCATACCGTTTTCGACCGCCTTCCTGGCCGAGTTCATCGAGTTCAAATTCGCCGTGGGGGTCTACGGGCTCAACCTTCTCCTGCTGGGGGTAGTTTCGTATGCGAGCTGGGCCTACGCCGAAAAGCACGGGCTGGTCACGCTGGCCGGCGAGGCGGCGGATACCCTGTGCCGCACCGTGCGCCGCCGCATCGTGGTGAACCACACGCTCTACACGATGGGCGCGTTGTCGTGCTTCATCGACACCTACCTCAGCATCTTCACCATCATCGCCGTGCAACTGAGCATGATCTTCGTATCCAATTCGGGAGCCAGAAGCTCCGAGGCGGCTGGAAAATTAAGGGCGCCTGGCGGGTCTTAATCCCACGAAGGGGTCGTCGCAAAGCGTTCCACGAAGAAATCGATCAGCACGCGCACGCGCGACGGCAGCGTGGTGTTCGGCAAATAGACCAGGTAAATGGCGCTCTCCGGCACGACCTGGTACTGGCGCAGCAGCGACACCAGGTCTCCCTGGCGCAGAGCGTCGCCCGCCATGTAGCGAGGCAGGACCCCGATTCCGAGCCCGGCGGCCACGGCGGCGTGGACGGCCTCCATCTCGTCGGTCTCGATGACTCCTGCAACCTGGATCGCGTATTTCCGCCCGTCGCGGCGCAGGGCCCAGCGCCCGTTCGGCGCCAGGGGCGGAAACAGCACGCAGTCGTGCCTGGCCAGATCCTCGATTCGGCGCGGCGTCCCGCGCCGCTTGAGGTACGCCGGCGAAGCGCAGACCACGGACCGGTTGGCCGCGAGCTTGCGCGCCACCAGGTCCGGGGCGGGATCGAAGGACACGCGAATGCCGACGTCGAATCCCGCCTCGCCCAGGTCGAGCGCGCGATTGCCGCACGAGAGCTTGACCCGGATCTTCGGGTACCTGCGGTGGAACTCGGGCAGCGCCGGCAGCACGTGCCGGACGGCGAACGCCTGCGCGGCCGTGACCTTCACGAGCCCGGCCGGCTCGGACTGGGTCCGGCTCAGACGCTCCGCCGCCAGCTCCGCCTCCTGCACGATCCTGGCGCAGTGCTCGTAGAACACCGCCCCGGCATCGGTCAGGCTGAGCCTGCGGGTGGACCGATTGAGCAGCTTCACCGCGAGCGACCGCTCGAGCGCGCTCACGTGGCGGCTTGCGAGCGACTTCGACATTCCGAGCTTCTCGGACGCGGCCGAAAAGCTCTTGGCTTCGACGACCTGCGCGAACACGCGCATCCCGTTCAGGCGGTCTTTCATTTTCCTTATTTTTGCAACAATTGGTTGCAGTAAATCCTATTTTTCATATTCATGCAATTCCGTACAGTGGCCCGACAGCTACAACCAGCCAAGGAGATCGTTATGAGTCAGCAAGTCGTCAAAATCGGGCAACTGGAAATCCGCTATCTCGCGGAAGGCGCGCAGAACGGCGGGCTCGGAGTCTTCGAGATGAAGGTCCCGGCCGGGGCGCACGTCCCCCCGCCGCACAGCCACAGCGACAACGAAGAGTGTGTCTACGTGCTGGAGGGCACGCTCAGGTATACGGTCGACGAGGAAACGCGCGACCTGAAACCCGGCGACTGGATGTCCACCCCGCGCGGCTCGGTGCACCACTTCAGCAACCAGGCGACCGGGCCCGCACGCGCACTGGTGATGCTCACGCCCGACATCGGCGAGGAGTACTTTCGCGAGGTGGCGGCCGTGGTCAACGCGGGCGGACCACCCGACCGGGCGAAGCTCGCTCAGGTGATGTCTCGCTACGGCCTGCGTCCCGCCGCGCCCCGTCAATGAGCAATACGGCCGCGCGCGAGGCGCGGCGGTTTCATTCCCACGCCTACTTCGATCACGCCGCGCCGGAGCGCGTCGCCGAGGCGAGCGCCTTCAGGGAGTTCATCCGGCGCACCTTCGCGGCGAATCCCCACCTGGAAGTGCGCGCGTTCCACGCGGCCCCGGCGGGGCCGCATCCGCGCGGAAGCTTCGAAGTGTTGTTTACGCGCGAAGCGTTCGCAGACTACGTGCCGTGGCTCATTTTCGTGCGGCCGTCTGCGATCGACATCCTCGTTCATCCCCTCACCGGGTCACAGCTGCTCGATCACACCGCGCGCGCCGTCTGGCTCGGCACCTCGCTGCCGCTCGACCGGCAGATGCTCGAGGCGGAGGACGCCAGGCTGCTCGCCTCAGGCGCCTCCAGTAAGAACCCGTATCTGCCAAGTTGAATTTTCTATCACGGACCTCTCTGTTTTTGCGGAATCTGTCGGCAGATGGCTCCCGAGCCGCTTACCCCGACCAGATGATGAAGAACATTCGGAGGACCGAGTCTGTGAGCACGCTGATGCCCAAGATGCGCGCGATCGGCGTGCCGGTAAACGACTATTTCGTCGAGAAGTTCGCGGACATTCCGAACTTCCGCTACAACAAGATCCCGCTCGAGACGGTGACCAAGGACAAGGACGGTTTCCGCCTGAGGCTCGACGTAAAGGACGACCTGGAATATTTCATCGCGAGGGAAAACGTTTCGCCCCCCAATTCCGGCGGCAACACGACCAATGTCTTCCTCGGCCTGGTCGCGCTCTATTCCGCGATGCAGGTGGACATACAGTTCAAGATCATATTGCCCGACGACCAGTCGTCGATCGCCCAGCAGGAGATCAACAATCACGTCTATAACGACGTGAACGTCGTTCAGGTGCATACGCATATCTGGGGCCCGCGCGAATGCTTCAACGGCAACGCGCACGGCCGGACCTACCTGCTCGTCTCGCCGCACCCGCCGATCGACACGCTGGACGCAGAGATCAAGACGAGGTTCAGGAGGGCGGACGACATCCCGATCATCACACCGGGATACCTGAACAGCTACCTGGGCCCGCAGATCATCGTCCCCACCGGCATCGGCTTCGAGACGATCAAGCCGCGCGTCGGCAACAACGACGTCATCGTCTGCCTGAACGACGACGAGCTGATCGAAAAGTTCGGCACGCAGATCTTCCCGGACGAGATGTCGGACGAGGTGCTGTTGAACATCACCGAGCGATTCACCAAGAATCACAACCCGCACATGAACCCCGGCATGACCTTCGCGCTGGGCTTCTCGAACGGCGGGTCGTTGACGTGCTACCAGTACCGCAACAGGCAATACCTGATCCACCTTCCCCTGGATGCGCAGGATTCCACGCGGATCGCGGAAACGTTCGAAGACCCGCAGGTCGACCCCGCGCACGGCGGAAAGTACCTGGTCGGACGCGGGGATGCGCGTATTGCCGGACATCTGTTTTACCCCTACTTCATCGATGTCATGAAAGACGGCCTGGCCGCGGCGTTCGCCGCTTCCGAGCTGGGCGCGGCCCTCTCGGCGCTGATGCACCATTCCAAGAAGTCCAACATCACGACGTTCAACCCGGATGCGCTGAATAAACTGGTGGTGCGATGCATCGACAAGGTCCAGCGCAACGAATCGAAGGGGAGAAATCTGTCCCCTGCGAGCGCGGGCGCGCAAGCCGCTTAGCCGCCCTTTGTTTGACTTGAATCAGCACGTTAATCCGCGAAAACGGTAACGTCGACAGATCGTTCTAGTCGGCGGCGGCCTCGGGGTGGCGCCGCTGCCCGACAGCGCGAGACCCTGAAAGCAAGTGCGCAATTGTTCCCGGCTTTTTGCGCGGCGCCCCCGTATGCTTGCCTTGGCGATCAAGACAGCTGGGAGGCACGGCGATGAGGGACATACTGGATCAGGCGGAGCTTCAGCGACAGATCGGCCAGCAGTTGCTCGGCCCGCTTGAGGACGCGATCTCGCTCGCCCGCCGCTACCGTGACGTCGATGCCTTTCACGATTACATCAGCGACCGCGCCCGCCTGGTGATCCCGGTGCTGGTGCTGATCGGGGTCACGGCAATCGCCTGCGGCCTGGCCCCGGTCACGGCGCTGGTGGGTACCAGTGCCCTCTCGGCATTGACGGGACTGCTACTCGCGCCCCTGATGCTGATCGGCAGCCCCTTCGTGCTCGGACTGGTGTTCTTTTCCTGGCTGGAGGAACGGTCGCTCGGCCGCTCGCTGGGGCGGCGCACGATCCGCGAGACCAAGGCGAAGCGCTGGATCCGCAAGAAACTCCGCGCCGATCTCGGCCGCCTGCCCCGGGTGCCCTGGCTGCTCGCGGCCGTGTTCGTGGCCTTCCCGTTCGCGATGCTGCTGAACGTCGTGCCGATGATCGCCGTGGTCCTGCTTGTGCTGCTCGTCGGCACCCCGATCGCGTTCGCGCGGCTCGACCGCTAGGCCCGCGCCGACTCGCTATTACTTGGCGAGTTTCCACACCCGGGTAATCGGATCGGAACTGCCGGCGTTGCCCAACGCCGGCAGGCCATACATCTCCGTGAGCGTGCGCAGCACGCTGTAATGGCCGATCCGGGCTCCGTACCGTCCGGGCCGCACCATCGGCCCCACGAACAGCGTCGCGATGTGATTGCTGCTTGAAAAGTCGTCCTCGTCCCACGTGAGGATGAGGAGACTGTTGTGCGACTTCGCCCACCGGATATACGTGTCAATGTGGGCCTTCAGCCAGGCGTCGCCGCGGCTGACGGCCTGCTCGAAATCGCGCCCGTTGTGCATGTCGTTTATTTGATTGGGGATGACCAGCGCGACCGTGGGCAGCTTGCTGTAGTCGCGCGGGAAGTCGGCGAAGCGAAGATTCACCGCCGCGGGCAGACCGCTCCAGTTGGCCGCCGGGTTGTGCTTTCGCGCATAGAGATAGTCCTTGGAAAAGCACCCCTTGAAGCCCCTTGCCGGCATCGACTCGGAGTAGGTGGCCAAAGACAGTCCTCGCTCGAGCAGGCCGTCGGCGAGGTTGGGCCCCGACAGCTTGAGCGGGCAGCGGTCGTCCCGAACGCCGTGAGTGGATCCGGAGAACAGGGCCAGGTAGTTCGGCTGGCTGGGGTGAGCGAGCGCGTAGGAGTTCGTGAATTCCGCGCCCTGCCCGGCCAATGCATTGATATAGGGCGCGGCTGATTTGACCGTCAGGCTTCGCGCGATGATCTGATCGAAGGACTTGTTTTCCTCTACCACGATAAGCACGTGATCCGGGCGCGGGATCTTCGCGGCGTGGGCTGCGGCCGGCAGCGCCAAGATGGCGACAAGGCACGAGACGACAAGCCGGCCGCTCGCGCTATTCGATTTCACCCAGGCCTTCGCTAGTCAAGCGGTAGCGCCGGTCGCAGCCGGCGGCAGCGGCCTCGGAGTGGGTGACGAGGATTCCCGCCGCGCCCTGGCGCTTGACCTGCTCGCGCAGGAGCGCGAGCACCTGGCGCGCGTTGACCGGGTCGAGGTTGCCGGTCGGCTCGTCGGCGAGCACGAGGCGCGGGTTGCCGACCAGGGCGCGCGCGATGGCGACACGCTGCAGCTCGCCGCCGGAGAGCTCGCGCGGCAGGCTCGCTTCGCGTCCGGCGAGGCCGACCGCGGCGACCAGGCTGCGCGCGCGCCCATTGATCTCGTGCTCGGGCACGCCGCGCAGCAGCAGCGGCAGGGCGACGTTGCGCTCGACGGTCAGGTGCGGCAGAACATGGAAAGCCTGGAACACGAAGCCGAAGTGCTCGCGCCGCAGGCGCGTGGCCGCGTCGTCGCCGAGGGCGGTGACGTCCGTTCCTTCGAACAAGACCCGGCCGCTGTCGACCAGCTCGAGGCCGGCGACGACGTTGAGCAGGGTCGACTTGCCGATGCCCGACTCGCCGATCACCGCGACGTACTCGCCCGCGGCGACCTCGAGCGAGACGTCCCTGAGGACGAAGCGCTCGCCGAAGCGTTTGCCGACGCGTTCGAGCCTGAGCACTAGACGCCCAGGTAGCGCTGGTGGACGTCGGGCCGCGCGCGCAGCCCGGCGGCCGCGCCCTCGAACACCACCTCGCCCTTGACCAGGATCAGGTTGCGGTCGGTGATCGCGTTCACCGCGGCGAAGTTCTTGTCGACGATCACGGTCGCGATTCCGGACTCGCCCACGACGCGCACGATGTGCCAGATCTCGCGCGCGATCTTCGGCGCCAGGCCCTCGGTCGCCTCGTCCAGGATCAGCAGCTCGGGGTTGGTCATCAGCGCGCGTCCGATGGTGAGCATCTGCTGCTCGCCGCCCGAGAGCTGGGCGCCGCCGTGGCCGAGCCGCTCCGCCAGGCGCGGGAAGGTGCCGAGCACGCGCTCGAGCGTCCAGTCGCGCCGCCCGCCTTCGCCCGCGCGCGCGGCCATCACCAGGTTCTCGCGCACGCTCAGGTTTGGAAAGATGCCGCGCCCCTCGGGCACGTAGGCAATGCCGCGCCGCGCGAGACGATAGGTCGGCGCGCCCGTCATGTCCTCGCCCTTGATCCGCACGCTGCCGGTGCGCGCGCGCACAAGCCCGAGCAGGGTCTTGAGCAGCGTCGTCTTGCCCATGCCGTTGCGCCCCATCAGGCCGAGCGACTCGCCGCGGCGCACCGTAAGGTCGACCCCGTGCAAGATGTGGCTCGCGCCGTAGTAGGCGTGCAGGCCGCGCGCCTCGACCAGCCAGTCAGACATGCGCCTCCTCAGCGCCGAGATAGGCCTGCTGCACCTCGCGGTTGGCGCGGATCTCCGCCGGCCGCCCGCTGGCGAGCACGGTTCCGTTCACCATCACGGTGAGCGTGTCGGCTACCGCGAACACCGCGTCCATGTCGTGTTCGACTAGCAGCACGGCGTGCCGTTCCTTGAGCACGCGGATCAGCGCGACCATGCGCGCCGATTCCTCCGCCCCCATGCCGGCGAGCGGCTCGTCGAGCAGCAGCACGCGCGGCGCGGTGGCAAGCGTCATCGCGATCTCGAGCTGGCGCTGCTCGCCGTGCGACAGCGCGGCGGCGCGAATGTCGCCGCGGTCGCCGAGGCCCGCGGCGGCGAGCGCGCACGCGGCCGCCGCGTTGACCTCGTGGTAGCGCTCGGCGCGGCGGAAAAAGCGCATCGAGCTCGCCAGGCGCGACTGCGCCGCGAGGCGGCAGTTCTCGAACGCGCTGAAGCCGAGGAAGATGTTGGTCTTCTGGTAGCTGCGTCCGACGCCGCGCCGGGAAATCCGCTCCGGCGGCAGTCCGGTGACGTCCTCGCCGAACAGCTCGATTCGCCCGCCGCTAGGCGCGAGGTCGCCCGAGAGCATGTTGATCAGCGTGGTCTTGCCCGCGCCGTTCGGCCCGATCACGGCGTGCACCGAGCCGCTGCGGCACTCGAGCGAGACGCCCGACACCGCCGCCAGGCCGCCGAAAGCGCGGCTCAGCGCCTCGGTCCGGAGCGCAGCCTCAGCCATGCCCCGCTCCGCCGCGCCGCCGCGCGAACACGCTGCCCAGGCCGCCGGGTAGGAACAGCACCACCGCGACGATGAAGCCCCCCAGCAGCAGCTGCCAGTACTTGGTCCAGATCGAGAACACGAGCTCGAGCAGCATCAGGGCGCCGGCGCCGAGCGCCGGTCCGGCGAGCGTGCCCATGCCGCCCAGGATCACCATCACCAGCGCCTCGCCCGAGCGGTGCCAGCCGAGCTGCTCGGGATTCATGATCCCGTCTTGCACCGCGGTCAGGTAGCCCGCCAGGCCGGCGAGCGCGCCCGCGAGCACGAAGCAGGCGAGCTTGTAGCGGAAGGTCGGGAAGCCGAGCGAGCGCATGCGCGGCTCGTTGTCGCGAATGCCGATCAGCACGCGGCCGAAGGCCGAGCGCAGCACCGTCCGCAGCAGGACGTAGGTCGCGACCGCCAGCGCAAGCGTCAGGTAGTAGCGGTGCAGCTGGTTGCCGAGGTCGAGCGGCGCCCAGCCGAACAGGGACATGGTGGGCTTGGCGTTGAGGTAGATGCCGTCCGAGCCGCCGAAGTACTCCGAGTCGCGGATGAAGAAATACATCATCTGCGCGAAGGCGAGCGTGACCATGATGAAATAGATCCCGGCGGTGCGCAGCACCAGCACGCCGACCACCAGCGCGGCGAGCGCGGACACCAGCATCGCCCCCGGAAGCGACCACCACAGGCTCACCGCGGCGTCGCCGCCCGCCAGCGCGAGCGCGTAGCCGGCGATGCCGTAGAACAGCGCATGGCCCAGGCTGACCAGCCCCGTGTAGCCGACCAGCAGATCGAGGCTCATGGCGAAGATCGCCATGATCATTATCTTGGTCGCGTACTGGATGTAGAAGCGCTCGCCCACCAGCGGAAACAGCAGCAGCCCGACCAGCATCAGGGCCAGCAGGACGCGCAGCGCGCGCGGCGTTTCCATCACGCGCTCCCGAACAGGCCGCGCGGGCGCCACAGCAGCACCGCCGCCATCACCAGGTACACGGTCATGCCGGCGATCTGCGGGAACACCACCTGCCCGAACACGTCGGCGAGGCCGATGAGCAGCGCGGCCACCAGGGCGCCGCGCACCGATCCGATGCCGCCGATCACGATCACGACAAAGGAGATGATCAGCACCTGGTTGCCCATTCCCGGGTAGACCGAGGCCACCGGCGCGGCGAGCATGCCGGCGAACGCCGCCAGCGCGACGCCGAGCGCGAACACCAGCCGGTACAGCAGGCCGACGTTGATGCCGAGCGCCTGCACCATCTCGCGGTTGACCGAGCCGGCGCGGATCATCATCCCCAGGCGCGTGCGCGCGATCAGCCAGTACATGCCGGCCGCGAGCAGCAGGCACACGCCCGACATCGCCAGCCGGTACACGGGATAGGACAGCGTATCGGTGAGCCGGATCGAGAAATTCAGCAGCGCCGGCACCGCGACCGCGTGCACGTCGTCGCCGAACAGGATCGACCTCAGCTCCTCGAACATCAGGATCAGGCCGTAGGTGAGCAGAACCTGGTACAGATGGTCGCGCCGGTACAGATGCCGGATCAGCAGCCATTCGAGCGCGATCCCCAGCAGCACCGCGAGAACGACGCCGGCCGGCAGCGCAAGCCAGAAGCTGCCGATCAGACCCGTGAGCGAGAACGCGAGGTAGGCGCCGACCATGTAGAAGCTGCCGTGGGCGAGGTTGATTACGCCCATGATGCCGAAGATGAGCGTCAGGCCGCTGGCGATCAGGAACAGCAGCAACCCGTACTGCACGCCGTTCAGCAGCTGGATCAGGAAGGTCGCGAAATCCATTTCAGCCAATAAAAAGCCGGCAGGAGCGCTGCCGGCTTCTTCCTGCGCAACCGCCCGGCAGGCCGGGCGGGTCAGGCCATCTTACATCCGGTCGCCGGATCGGCGAGCGCCTTGTGCGCCACCCCCTGCACCTTGTTCTCCATCCCGATCACCTTGCGCAGGTAGATGTCCTGCACCGGGTTGTGCGCCTTGGACAGCTTGAACTTGCCGCGCGGGCTGTCGATCTCGGTGCTCTCCATGGCGCCGATCATGGTCTTCTTCGCCTTGACGTCGCCGTGCGCGGCTTCCAGCCCGATCCGCAGCAGCTGCGCCGCGTCGTAGCCCTGCACCGCGTAGACGTCCGCCTCGCGCCCGGTTGCCTTCGCGTAGCTCTCGCGAAAAGCGAGGTTCTTGGGCAGGTCCAGGCCGTCGCCGTAATGCAGCGTCGTCTCCAGGCCCTGCGCCGCGTCGCCCTGCGCCTTGAGCGTGCCGTCGGTGAGGAAGCCCGAGCCGAACAGCGGCACGCTGTTGTGCAGCCCCGCCGCGGCGTAGTCCTTGACGAACTTGACCGCACCGCCGCCGGCGAAGAACACGAACACCGCATCCGGCTTGAGCGAGGCGATCTCGGTCAGCAGCGACTGGAACTCGACTTTCGGGAACGGTACCCACAGCTCCTTCACGATGCTGCCGCCGTGCGCGGTGAAGTTCTCGACGAAGCCGCCGATCGCCTCCTGTCCCGCGGCGTACTTCCAGGTCATCGTCACCGCCTTCTTCATGCCGCGGTCGGCGAGCACCTTGCCCATCGGATAGGCCGGCTGCCAGTTGGAGAACGAGGTGCGGAAGACGTTCGGCGCGCACAGCGCGCCGGTGACCACCCCGGCGCCTGCGTTGGGGTCGATCGTCAGCGTGCCGGATTCGCGCGTCACCCGCACCATCGCGACCGCGACCCCCGAGTGCACCGGGCCGACGATCACGTCGACCTTGTCCAGGTTCACCAGCCGGTTGGTGTTGTCCGTCGCTTTGGCCGGCTTGGCCTCGCTGTCGACCTGGACGTACTCGATCTCGCGCCCGCCGAGCCTGCCGCCGTGCTCGTTCACGTGCAGCTTGAAAGCGTCGGTAATCGCCGTCCCCAGCCGCGCGTAGGTTCCGGTGTAAGGCAGCAGGAAGCCGACCTTCACCTTGGACGGCTGCGCCATGACGTACGGCGCGTGCAGCGTGCCGGCGGTCAGCGCCGCCGCCCCCGCCGCGGTCTTGAGGAATCTGCGGCGCCCGTGCGCCTGCCTGGTCTGATCCATGTGCCCCCTCCGTGCGTTAGTCAGTCTCGCGACAGCAAGTGTAGCGGAGATTCAACCGCGCGCCATCAGGGAGCAATATGATGCACATCAAGCTTTTCGAGCCGACCATGTCACGGACGAGCACCGAAGACCTCTCCTCCGCGCTGGCACACCTCGAACGAGGCGACTGGCGCGCCGCCCACGAGATTGTGCAGCGCGACGAGGAAGGCGCCCTCGCCTGCTGGGCGCACGGCATCGTGCACCTGATGGAGGGCGATGCGTCGAACGCGCGATATTGGTACCGGCGCGCCGGACGCAGCTTTCCTGCGCAGGTTCGGATCGACGCCGAGATCAAGGCGCTGCGCGCCGCAATCGGAAGCCCCGCATGAAGCCGGCGCGAGCGGCGCGTGCAGACGACGGCAGATCACGCTGGATCGTGCTGGCCATGCTGTTCGTGTGCCGATCCGGGCTCGGACTGCAGTTCCAGACCGTCGGCTCCATTGGTGAAGAGCTCTCCGCGGAATACGCTTTCAGCCATACCCAGATCGGCACGCTGATCGGGATGTTCATGCTGCCGGGCATGCTGGTCGCGCTGCCGAGCGGATACGCCGGTCGCTACCTCTCCGATCGCGCGCTGGTCGGAATCGGGCTTCTCACGCTCGGCGCCGGCGGATTCGTGGTGGCTGCAGCGGATGGCTTTGGCCTGCTCGGCACCGGTCGTATCGTGTGCGGGATCGGGTTCGTCCTCAGCACGTTGTACTTCACCAAGATGGTCGCCGACTGGTTCGCCGGAAAGGAGCTCGCGACCGCGATGGCGGTGCTGGTCACGAGCTGGCCGTTCGGCATCGCGGTAGGCCAGATCGCGTATCCGTCACTCGCCGGCGCCCACGGCTGGCGCGCACCCTTCGTGGTGTCGGCTGCCTATTGCATCCTCGCCGCCGTGGCGGTGCTGCTCGCCTACCGCCCGCCCCTGCGGAACGCACGCGAGGCGCCGCGCGCGTCGTCCGCTCTGCCGCGCCGCGAACTCACGCTGACTCTGATCGCCGCGGTGGTCTGGGCGCTCTTCAACGCCGGCTACGTCGTCTACCTGAGCTTCGCCCCGCAGCTCCTGGTTGCGCATGGCTACGCTCCGGCAGCGGCTGCCGGAATCATCAGCGTCGCGAGCTGGACGATGATCTTCTCGGGCGCGCTTTGGGGCCAGATTGCCGACCGCAGCGGCAGGCGCGACCTGGTGCTGTACGCCTGCCTGCTGGTGGGAATCGGCTCGCTCGCGTTCCTGCGCCAGAAATCGCTCGCGGTCCCTCTCAGCTTTGCCTTCGGATTCATGGGAATAGCGCCCGCGGGCGTGATCATGGCTCTTGTCGCGGAATCGATGGCGCCGGAACGGCGCGCCTTCGGCATGGGGGTGTTCCTTACCGCCTTCTTCCTCGTCCTGACGCCGGCGCCTGGCCTCGCGGGCTGGCTCTACGACCGAAGCGGAGATGCCGACTCGGCGATCCTGTTTGCAATTGCGCTGTTCGTCGCGACCGCGCTCGCGAACGTCGCCTTCCGGATGACGCAGCGGCGGCTGCCGGCGCCGGCCGCCTGAGCACCGCTAGGCCCGCGAACGCTCCACTTGTGTCATGAATTCCGGCGCGATCTTGCGCAGCCGCTCATCGGTCATGCGGCCGCTGCGCATCATGTAGTCGTAAGCGAGCCGCCACGGCTCGAGCCCGAGCTTGGCGGGGAAGTCCTCGTACCAGTACGAGCTCAGGCTCGCCGCATGCAGCAGCTTCTCGGCCACCGGCCGGCGCTCGCGCTCGAAGGCCGCCAGCGCCGCCGGTACGTCCTCGCCCGCGCCGGCGAAGGCGCGCTCGAGCGCGATCGCGTCTTCGAACGCTAGGCGCGTTCCGGAGCCGATCGAGAAGTGCACCGTGTGCAGCGCATCGCCGATCAGCACCGAGTCGCCGGCGCTCCAGCGCCGGCAGGCGAGCAGCGGGAACTGGCGCCAGATCGACTTGTTCGAGACCAGCGGCTTCCCGCCGAGGTCGGCGGCGAACACGCGCTCGCAGTAGGTGCGCGACTCGGCATCTGACATGCGCGCGAAGCCCGCCCGGCGCCAGGTGCCGGCGTCGCACTCGACGATGAAGGTGCTCATGTCCGGCGCGTAGCGGTAGTGGTGCGCGACGAATGAGCCATCGCGGTTCTCGCGGAAAGTCAGCGTCAGGCAGTCGAAGCGCTTCGCCGTGCCATACCAGGCAAACTTGTTGGTCAGCCAGCGCACGTGCGGCGCGAACTCGCGCTCGCGCGCGCGCCGCACTATCGAATTGGCGCCGTCGGCGCCGACGATGAGGTCGGGAGAATCGAGCTCATCTAGTCTGGTCAGCGCCTTTCCATAAGCTATTTTCACTCCGGATTTCTCGCAAAGCACCCGCAAAAAACGATTCAGCGCCAGCCGCGCAATGGCCGAGAAGCCGTTGCCGTCGATGTCGATGCGTTGGTCGCGGTGCACGATGCGCTGCATCGGCCAGCGCTCCATGCGCGCCTCGAGCGCGCGGTGCAGTTCCGGCAGGTCGCGCTCGAGAAAGGCGAGCGCGCCCTGAGAGAACACCACCCCGAAGCCGAAGGTGGCCTCGGGCGGATTCTGCTCCACCACTTCGACCTGCCAGGAAGGGAAGCGGCGCTTGGCGAGGAGTGAAAAAAGCAGCCCGGCGGGGCCCGCTCCGATGACGGCGACGCGCATGCCCGTACTGTAAAGTACCCTGGTGCAATACAGGAAATCCTGATGTTCGCGCAGGCGCTCGCGGCGCTCGCCGCCGGGGCCGCCGGCGCGCTCGTCTTCAGCTACGCGCACATGCCGGTGCCGTGGCTGCTCGGCTCGATCGCGGGGACCGCGCTCGCGGCGATGCTCGGCGCGCGCATCCGCACGCCGCGCTGGATGCGCGATCCCGTGCTCGCGGTGCTGGGCCTGATGATCGGCTCGACCCTGCACGCCGAGGCGACAGCGTCGTTCGCGCGCTGGCCGGTTACGCTCGCCGCGGTCGCGCTCTACGTGATCGTCGTGACGGGAACGTTGTATTGGTTCCTGCGCCGCTTCGCCGGCTTCGACCCGGTGACGGCCTACTTTTCCGCCGCGCCGGGCGGGTTCATGGCGATGACCGTGATCGGCGGCGCGTTCGGCGGCCGAACCCGCAACATCGTGCTCGCGCATTCGATCCGGCTGGTACTGGTGGTGTTCACTCTGGTGACCGCGTACCACGTCGCGCTCGGCGGCGCGCCGCCACGTTGGGTGCCGCTCGCCACCACCGGCGCGCGCGACCTCGCGCTGTTCGCGCTGCTGGGGACCGGCGGCTGGTGGCTCGCGCGCCTGGCGCGATTGCCCGCGGCGCCAATGCTCGGGCCGATGCTGGCGATGGGCGCGGCGAGCCTGGCCGGGGTCGCGCGAGCGCCGCTGCCGACCGCGCTGCTGCTGTTCGCCGAGCTGGTGCTGGGCGCCGGCATCGGCGCGCAGTTCAGCGGCATCGGCCTGCGCGAGTTGCTGCGCGGCGGGCTGATCGCGCTCGCCTCGACCGTCTACATGCTCGCGCTGTCGCTCGCGTTCGCCTGGCTGCTTGCGCCGCTCACCGGCGTCGCCTTCCCGGCGCTGTTCCTCGCGCTCTCGCCGGGCGGCATGTCGGGCGTGTCGCTGGTCGCGCTCGCGCTCGGCGTCGAACCCGCGTTCGTCACCTTCCACAACGTGTTCCGCGTCTTCCTCATCCTGCTCGCGGGGCCTCTGGTGTTCCGCTGGGCGCGCCGCAGACCCGCGGCAGCAGCTCGCCGAGCGGACTGTTGAGCACGGCGTCGGCGAGATCGTCCATCGGCGTGGGCTGAGCGTTCATGATCACCACCCGCGCGCCCGCGGCCTTGGCCGCGGGCACCGCGCCGGCGACCGGATAGACCTGCAGGCTCGAGCCGACCGCGAGCAGCAGGTCGGCCTCTTCTGCGACTCGCATCGCGCGCGCGATCACCTCGGGCACGAGCTGCTGGCCGAACGAGATGGTGGCGCTCTTGAGGATTCCGCCGCAGGCCTCGCAAGCCGGGTCCTCCTCGCCCGCGCGCACGCGCTCTAGCACCGGTTGCATCGGGCCCTTCCAGCCGCAGCCCCAGCAGGTGACGAAGTGGATCGTGCCGTGCACCTCGATCACGCGCTCGGGCGAGTTGCCCGCCTTCTGGTGCAGGCCGTCGATGTTCTGCGTGATCAGCGCGTGCAGCTTGCCGCGCCGCTCAAGCGCCGCGAGCGCGAGATGCCCGGCGTTCGGCCGCGCGCGCCAGGCAGGCGACTCCAGCCGCCCTCGCCACGAGGCCTTGCGCACCTCGGCGTCGGCGAGATAGTGCTGCAGCGTCGAGAGCTTCTCCGCCGCGGGATTCTTCGTCCACACCCCCTTGGGGCCGCGGAAGTCGGGAATCCCCGAATCGGTCGAGATGCCCGCGCCGGCGAGGACGACGACCCGCCGCGCGGCCTCGACCCAGCCGCGCGCGGCCTCCAGCGAGTCGCTGTCGTTCATGGGCGCAACTCTAACCGCGTTGCGCCCGGTAGCGTCAACCGGTGCGAAGGTTGACGACGTATAGATCCACGTAACGCTGCCCCAACGACTGCGCGCTCTTCAGCTGGGCGAGCGGCATCAGTCGGGCCAGCTTGTCGATGATGCGCTGCCCGCCGGGCTCGCCGCTCGCCGCGGCGGCGTCCGCCCAGGCGTAGGCGGCGACCGGATCGATTGCCACGCCGCGGCCCTCGAGGTAGAGATTCGCGAGGTTGAGCTGCGCCGCGCCGCTGCCCTGCAGGGCCGCCTCGCGGTACAGCTTGGCGGCGAGGACCGGATCGGGCGCCACGCCGCGGCCGGCGTCGTACAGCACGCCGAGCGCTTCCTCCGCGCGCGCGTCGCCGCGCGCGACGAGAGGCTTGAGGCGGGTAACGGCGGCGGAATAATGGCCCCGTTCGATCGCCTTCTGCGCCTGTCCGATCGCGGGGGCCGCCTGCGCCAGGGCTGGAACGAGGAGGCCGATTAGGATGAAAGAACGACTGCGAATGAGCATGGAGAACCTCCGTCTCGACGCCACACACGGAGCAAGCCTAGCGCGGCAAGCTTAGGCCGCGCTTAACGGACGCCGGCTAGCGCGCGAAGTTGAGCGCGAGCCCGGGCCTTGGCCAGTCGAGCGCCGCCAGGCAGCCGCTCATGCTGAGCGTGATGTAAGCGGTGGCGAGATCCGGCCCGCCGAAGCAGATGTTGGTCGTGTAGTCGTCGGGCATCGGCAGGTGATCGATCCCGGTCCCGTCCGGCGTGACGATCGTGATACCGCCGTTGAAAAGGGTCGCGACGCAGACGCTGCCGCCGGCCTCGACCGCGAGCGAGTCGAACAGCTGGAAACCGGGCAGCCCCGCCACCAGGTCGCCGCCGTTCACCGACGGGTAGCGGCGCCGCTGCACCACGCCCGGCGCCTCGAGGTCGAACGCCCACAGCCGCCCGGTCTGGGTCTCGGCGACGTACAGGCGCGACTCGTCCGGCGACAGGCCGATGCCGTTCGGCGTCAGCAGCGGATAGATCACCTCGCGGATCGAGCTTCCGTCGGCGCTCGCGTAGTACACCCCGCCGCGGTCCATGTCGCGCTCGCGCGCCTTGCCGAGATCCGTAAACCACATTCCGCCGGCGCGGTCGAAGACGATGTCGTTCGGACCCTTGAGCGGTCCGTTGGGGCCGGCGTCGTAGAGCACGCGCACTTCGCCGCTCGCGAGGTCGACGCGCTCGATGCGCCCGCCGCTGTAATCGTCGGCCTGGGCGAGCGGGCGCAGGCCGTGCTTGCCCTCGTGCCAGCGAAAGCCGCCGTTGTTGCAGACATAGACGGCGCCGTCGGGCCCGAGCGCCGCGCCGTTCGGCCCGCCGCCGAGTTCGGCCACCACCTCGAGCGCGCCGTCGGCGCGCACGCGTGTCAGGGTGCCGCCCGCGACTTCGACCAGCAGCACGCTGCCGTCGGCCAGCGCGATCGGCCCTTCCGGAAAGCGCAGTCCGCCCGCCACGATGCGAAGATTCATATTCGAGCCTGACCCCATATTTCCTATATTCCCATATTCGCGGTTGCCACTCCGCGCGCCCAGCGACTAGACTGGGCTCCGTGCCGGATCGCCACGCGCCGGCCGTCCATCGCCACTAGGAGGGGAACGCCATGAAGAGACTCGCCATCTGGGCGGGCGCGCTTGCGCTCGCGATCACCTGGGCCGGAAGCGCGCTGGCTCAGCAATCGACCCTCGCCGCCGTCAAGGCGAAGGGCTATCTGCAGTGCGGCGTGAATACCGGCCTGGCCGGATTCTCGCAGCCCGACTCGAAGGGCGTCTGGCACGGCCTCGACGTCGACATGTGCCGCGCGGTCGCCGCCGCGGTGTTCGGCGACGCGAGCAAGGTGCACTACACGCCGCTCACCGCGCAGCAGCGCTTCACCGCGCTGCAGTCGGGCGAGATCGACTTGCTCTCGCGCAACACCACCTGGACCTACACCCGCGACACCAACCTCGGCCTGACTTTCGCCGGCGTGGACTACTACGACGGCCAGGGCTTCATGGTGTCGAAGAAGCTGGGCGTGAAGAGCGCCAAGGACCTCAACGGCGCCACCATCTGCGTACAGCCGGGAACGACCACCGAACTCAACCTGGCGGACTACTTCCGCGCCAATCACATGACCTTCAAGCCGGTCGTGATCGAGAAGCTGGAAGAAGTCACCGGCGCCTTCTTCTCCGGCCGCTGCGACGTTTACACGACCGACGTCTCGGGCCTGGTCTCGACCCGCGGCTCGCGCGCGCCGAACCCGGCCGACTACGTCATCCTGCCGGAAGTGATCTCCAAGGAGCCGCTCGGACCGGTGGTGCGCCGCGGCGACGACCAGTGGTTCGACATCGTCAAGTGGTCGCTGTTCGCGATGATCAACGCGGAGGAGCTCGGCCTGACCTCGAAGAACATCGACCAGTACCTGACCAGCACCAACCCGGCGATCCAGCGCTTCGTAGGCACCTCGGGCGACCTCGGCAAGATGATGGGGGTCGACAACCGTTGGGCCTACAACATCGTCAAGCAGGTCGGCAACTACGGCGAGTCTTTCGAAACCAACCTCAAGCCGCTCGGCTTCGAGCGCGGGCTGAACAACCTCTGGACCCACGGCGGCATCCTCTACGCGCCGCCGATCCGCTGAGGTGAGTTCCGCCCCGCGGACGCGCAGGTCGCTGTCGCTCTACGACCTGCGCGTCCGCGCGATCCTGTACCAGGTCCTGCTGGTGGCCGTGGTCGGCCTGGTCGCCTGGTTCCTGATCTCGAATACCACGCACAACCTGGAACAGCGCAACATCGCGAGCGGCTTCGGCTTCCTCAAGCGCGAGGCCGGCTTCGCGATCGGCGAGACCACGCTCATCGCCTACAACGCCGCGGATACCTATCTGCGCGCGCTCGCGGTCGGCGTGCTCAACACTTTCCGCGTATCCCTGATCGGCGTCGTTCTCGCCACGCTGCTCGGCACGCTGATCGGCCTCGCGCGGCTGTCGCACAACTGGCTGCTGTCCCGGCTCGCCGCCGGCTACGTCGAGACGCTGCGCAACGTGCCGCTGCTGGTGCAGCTGTTCTTCTGGTACACGGTCATCTCCGACAACCTGCCGGGGCCGCGCCAGGCGCTCTCGCCCCTGCCGGACGTGTTTCTCAGCAACCGCGGCATCGCGCTGCCGGTACTGCACTCGCACCCGGCGCACGCCTGGATGGCCGCGGCGCTGGTCGCGGGCGCGATCGGCGCCTGGTGGCTCGCGCGCTGGGCCAAGCGCCGGCAGGCGCTCACCGGCCAGCCCTTCCCGACCCTCGCGGTGGGCAGCGCGCTGGTGCTCGGCCTGCCGCTGGTCGTGTTCCTGGCCTTCGGCGCGCCGTTCCACCTCGAGCGACCCGTGCTGCGGGGCTTCAACTTCTCCGGCGGCGCGACGCTGACCCCTGAGTTCGCCGCCCTGCTCGGCGGACTGACCACCTATACCGCGGCCTTTATCGCCGAGATCGTGCGCGCCGGCGTGCTGGCGGTCGACCGCGGCCAGTTCGAGGCGGCCTACGCGCTCGGCTTGCGGCCGCGCCGCGCGATGCGGCTGGTGATCCTGCCGCAGGCGCTGCGGGTGATCGTGCCGCCGATGACCAGCCAGTTCCTGAATCTCACCAAGAACAGCTCGCTCGCGGTGGCGATCGGCTACCCGGACCTGGTGTCGATCGCCAACACCACCCTGAACCAGACCGGGCAGGCGATCGAGGGCATCGGAATCATCATGGCGGTCTACCTGACGATCAGCCTGACGATCTCGGCGTTCATGAACTGGTACAACAAGAGGATCGCGCTCAAGGGCGCGCGCCCCGCATGAGCGCACGCCCGATCCGGTGGCTGCGCTCGAACCTGTTCTACAGCGTGCCGAGTTCGCTCGCGACGCTGGTGCTGCTCTACCTCGCCTGGAAGCTGGTGCCGCCGTTCTTCGACTGGGCGTTCGTGAATGCGGTCTGGTACGCGCCCAATCCGTCCACGTGCCGCAAGGCGGCCGGCGCCTGCTGGGCGTTCATCGCCGAAAAGCACCGCTTCATCCTGTTCGGCACCTATCCCTACGACCAGCAATGGCGCCCGGGGCTCGGAATCCTGATCTTCATCTCGCTGTACGTAGTGAGCTCGCTCAGGGCGTGCTGGCGGCCGTGGCTCGCCTTGGCGTGGCTCGGCGGCCTGACGCTGATCGGCATGCTGATGTGGGGCGGCGCGCCGGGCCTGCCCTACGTCGGGGACGAGCGCTGGGGCGGGCTGATGCTGACCCTCATCCTCGCCACCTTCGGCATCGCGGCCGCGTTTCCGCTCTCGATCCTTCTCGCGCTCGGCCGGCGTTCGAACATGCCGGCAGTGCGCATGGCCTGCGTGATCTACATCGAGCTGATCCGCGGCGTACCGCTGATCAGCCTGCTGTTCATGGCCTCGGTGATGCTGCCGCTGTTCCTGCCCGAGGGCCTGACGATCGACAAGCTGCTGCGCGCGCAGATTGCGATGGTCATGTTCGCCATGGCCTATCTCGCCGAGGTGGTGCGGGGCGGGCTGCAGGCGATCCCGAACGGACAGTACGAGGCCGCCGAGGCGCTCGGCCTGTCGTACTGGCGCAAGATGCTGCTGATCATCCTGCCGCAGGCCCTGCGCATCTCGATCCCGCCGCTGGTCAACACCTTCATCGCGTTCTTCAAGGACACCTCGCTGGTCGTGATCATCGGCCTGTTCGACCTGCTGAGCGCGGTCAAGGTGGCGCTCAACGAGCCGGCCTGGAGCGGCTACGGCATGGAAGCCTATCTGTTCGCCTCGCTGGTGTACTTCGCGTTCTGCTTCTCGATGTCGAAGTACAGCCAGCGGCTGGAGCGCGACCTGGCGCGCGGACGCAAACACATCCTGCGGGAGGACTGACTTGGCCAACGACAGCGGAACGAACGGCGGGCCGATCATCGAGATGCGCGGCGTCGACAAGTGGTTCGGCGAGTTCCACGTCCTGCGCGGGATCGACTTCTCGGTCGCGCGCGGCGAGAAGATCGTCATCTGCGGCCCCTCGGGCTCGGGCAAGTCGACCATGGTGCGCCTGATCAACCGGCTCGAGTCGCACCAGCGCGGGACGATCGTGGTCGACGGCATCGAGCTGGCCGACGACGTCAAGGCGATCGAGGCGATCCGGCGCGAGGTTGGCATGGTGTTTCAGCAGTTCAACCTGTTCCCGCACCTGACGGTGCTGCAGAATCTCGTCCTCGCGCCGACCTGGGTGCGCCGCATGCCCAAGCGCGAAGCCGAGGAGCTGGCGATGCAGCTGCTCGGGCGGGTGCGCATCGCCGAGCAGGCCGACAAGTACCCGGCCCAGCTCTCGGGCGGCCAGCAGCAGCGCGTCGCGATCGCGCGCGCGCTCGCCATGCGCCCCAAGGTGATGCTGTTCGACGAGCCGACCTCGGCGCTCGACCCCGAGATGATCAAGGAAGTGCTCGACGTGATGATCGAACTGGCGCGCGAAGGCATGACCATGCTGGTGGTCACGCACGAGATGGGGTTCGCGCGCACCGTCGCCGACCGCGTCGTGTTCATGGACCGCGGCGAGATCGTCGAGACCGGCAAGCCGGAGGAATTCTTCTCCGCTCCCACGACCGACCGGGCGAAGCTGTTCCTGAGCCAGATCCTCGGGCACTAGCGCCGGATGAGGCCTTGCTCGGGACAAGCGGCTACGGCGTGAAAGCGATGTCAGTCTAGCGTAAGCATTGGCCGCGATGTGCGCCGGTGGACGAGCGCGATACTTGCGAACACAATTTGCGCGCCACGGCGACAAGTGAGAACGGTCGCATGAACTTCCATCACGCGCGTACCAGCGGACTGCTGCTGTCCGCATTGCTTGTCGCAGCGACAAGCGCGGCCGCAACGCCGCTGAACGTGAAGCTCGGACTGTGGGAAAGCACGACCACGACCGAGTCGAGCGGCATGCCGCCGATCGACACGAGCAGCATGCCGCCCGAGCAGAGGGCGCGCATCGAGGCAATGCTCAGGAAGCGGCAAGCTCAGGGCCCGCGCACCCGCGTGTTCAAGACCTGCCTCACCAAGGAGAAGCTGGAGAGGGATCCGTTCGCCAACTCGGCGCAAGGGGGCGAGTCGTGCAGTACGCATATGATTTCGCAGTCGAGCACTCACTGGCAGGGCAAGACGGTCTGCACCGGCAACGGGCGACGGCGCGAGGTGACGATCAACTACTCGGCGCTGTCGCGCGAGCGGGTCAAGGGCACGATACGCGTCCGCCTGAGCGGTGCCGGCCGCGAAATGGAGATTCACGGCTCCATTGCGGGTAAGTGGCTCGGGCCCGACTGCGGCAAGCTGCGGTGACGGGCTCCTCGCATGCGGCGTTTCAGAATCTGACGCTCGCCCTCAGCCCGACGACCCAGGCATTCGGAATGTCCGCCCCCCGCTGGACGACGTATTGCAGGTCGGGCTGCAGGCTCAGGTGCGGCGTTACCGGCGCGACATAGCTCAGCTCGAGCAGCGACTCCGATCCTTCTTGCAGCCCGGCGTGCGCGAGACCGAGCGCGAGCAGATCGTCGGGGCGGCCGGCGAGCATGCCTTTGTAGCTCAGACCTGTGTCCAGGTAGGACCCGACCAGGTTGCGGTTCCATGGCGCCGCGCCGAGGCGCAAGAAGCCGTGCAGCTCCCGCGCGCCCGACCGCCACAGCCTCCGGTCGGCGATCGCGTACAGCGCGCCGTTGCCACGCCGGCCCGAGAACGTTCCGTTCTGGTACCAACCGCCAAGTTTGTACGCGCCGCCCGCGAGCTGCAGCTCGCTCATCCAGAGCGTGCCGCCGCTGGTGCTGAAGGTGGTACCGTAGCGGTTGCAGCGCTGCGGATCGCCTGCGCATCCGCCGGCCGGATCGCCCGCGAACGCCGCCACCCGCAGCGCGGTGCCGTTCTTCGGCTCGAGGCGCAGGCGGACGCCCGGCGCCGCGAGCGGATAGCCCGGGCCGCCGTTCGTGATGTTGGCGGCGGCGATCGGCGCCCAGCCGAAGGTTCCGTTGATGAATATCGACGCGGTGTCGCTGATGAGAAATTCCTCGTCGGCAGCGAGCTGGCCGGCGCGCAGGGACGCGCCGCCCGCGAGCGCCTTCTCGAGCCAGAGCGCGTATAGCCGCGTGGTCGGGCGCGCCTGGATGTTGCTCACCGTCATGACGTTGCCGAGGTAGTTCTCAGACAGCTGGTAGCCGTGGATCTGATAGGCGCTCGCGTGCAGCACCATTCCGCGCCAGCCCGCAAGCTTGGCGTCGAGCGAAAGGTCCGCGCGCCCCTCGTAGGCGGCGCCGCGCCGGATTCCGCCCGAAGCGACCCCGATGACGTCTGCGGTGTAGCCCAGCTCGAAGCGGATACCGTCGGCGCGAGCGGGCACGGCGGCGGCCCAGGCCAGCAGCAGGCCGAGGCATACCCTCCGGCAGGCCGCCCCTATCTTCCCTCCAGCTTCGCGAGGGATTCGGGCGACAGGAACAGCGTGGGGTCGACCCGCGCGTTGTTGAGGCTCACGCCCCAGTGCAGGTGCGGTCCGGTGGCGCGGCCGGTCTGGCCGACCAGGCCGATCACCTCGTCGCGCGCGACCCGCTGGCCCTTCTTCACCTCTATCTTCTCCATGTGGCCGTACATCGTGACCAGGCCCTGGCCGTGGTCGATCATCACCATCTTGCCGTCGAAGAAGAAGTTGCCGACGGCGGCGACGCGCCCCGCAGCGGGAGCGTGGATCGGCGTGCCGGCGGGCACCGCGATGTCGATTCCGCTGTGGGGAGCGCGCGGCTCGTCGTTGAAGATGCGGCGCAGGCCGAAGGGGCTGCTCACGGGACCCTGCACCGGCAGGTCGAAACGCAGCGGCACGCTGGCCTTGGCGTGCCAGGCGGCGAGGGCCGCGTGAATGATCCTGGATTCGCGCCTGATGCGCCGCATGTCGAGCGCCGTCGGGTCGACCTTGCGTTTGTTCTTGATCGTGACCCGCTGCACAGTGTACTGCTTGTCCTGAACCGTGAAGCTCGAGCCGCGGCCCTCGGCCCGTACCGCGTAGGTGCCCGGTTTGGCGTCGAGCGGAATGCCCACCACCGCCAGCCAGTTCCGCTCGTCTTTCAGCACCATCACCCGGTCGCCGTTGAAATATGCGCGAGGCGCCACGCTACCGGCGTGCCCGAGCGGAACGATGGCGACGCCGCCCGGCACCGGCTCCGCCTGCGGCAAGGGAGCGGCATGCAATGCGCCACAAGCGCCGGCCAGCAACAGCGAAAGAAGATATCTCACGTCCCGGGTATCCGCTCCTCCCGCTAGTTTACTCGAGAGACTGCCGGGCGATTCTTACGCGCGTCGCGCGCATATCGTCACCCCGGATCTCCTTCAGCGCGTAGCCGGCGAACGCGCCCGCGACTTCCTTGCGCCAGTACAGGTCGAGGTCGGTGTTGTCCATCGGCTTGGCGCGCGAGGCGACTGCGCCCGCCGCCTCCGCGATGACGTCGTCGGTCAGCTTTTTGCCGACCAGGCCCGCGCCCGCCTTGTCGACCAGGAACGGGCGCGAAGCGACCGCGCCGAGCGCGATCCTCGCCTCTTCGACGATATCGCCTTTCATCCTGACGGCGGCCGCGACGCCCAATACCGGAAAATCGAAAGAGCCTCGCCGGCGCAGCTTCCAGTAGGTGCTCTTCCAGCCTTCGGCCCCGGGCAGCATCACCTCGGTCAGGATCTCCTCTGGCCTGCGGCTCAGGTAGTTGATGCCGTCGTTGCGGTACAGGTCCGCCAGCGCGACTTCCCGCTCCTCGGCGACGGAAACGAGCCTCACCTTCGCCCCGAGCGCGATCAGCGCAGGCGCGCTGTCGGTCGAGGACACCGCGACGCAGCGCTTGCTCGCAGTCGCCACCCAGCAGGTCTCGCCTTCTTTCTTCAGGCAGAAGTCGATCGCCTGGCGCCATTCGTGGTTCTGGTTGTAGTAGGTGCAGCGGGTATCGAGGCACAGGTTGCCGCCCAGCGTTCCCATGTTCCTCAGGTGCGGGGTGGCGATCTGCGCAGCCGCCTGCCAGAGCGCGCGGTAGCGCTCCCGGACCAGATCCGACTCGACGATCTCGGTGAGCGTCAGGCAGGCCCCGAGCGAGCCGTTCATCTTGTGCAACTCGTCGATCTTTCGCAGCGAGACCAGCGTCGCCGGCGTCTGGTGGCGGCGCTTCATGTTCGGCACCAGGTCGGTGCCGCCCGCGATCAGCATCGCCTGCGGGCCCTCGGCGGCGAGGATCCTCGCCGCCTCGGCGATCGTGCGCGGCGACTCGAACCCGAACCACGGCATGCGCATCATGCGGCTTTCTCCTTCGGCTCGCGCTTGGTTTCGTTGCCGTCTCCGCCCTCCCAGGGCGGCAGGACGAAGGTCGGCGCCGGGTACGGCACCGCGGGGAAGCTCTCCGGGCCGACGCGCGCCGGCTCGCCCTTGGCCTTCTTCTCGAGCGCGTGCAGCACCTTGTCGGGGCTGATCGGCACCTCGTCGACGCGCACGCCGACCGCGTCGAACACGGCGTTCGCCAGCGCCGGCATCACCGGCAGCAGCGGCCCCTGGCCCACTTCCTTCGCGCCGTAAGGGCAGTTCGGGTCGGGGTCCTCGATCAGCGCGACCTCGACCTCGGGCATGTCGAGCGACGTCAGGCTCTTGTACTCGAGCATCGAGGGCGTGCGGTGTACCAGCGCGCCCGAGAGCTTGGACGGCAGGCGGCGGAACGCCTGCGCCTCCATCAGCGCCTCGCCCAGCCCCATGTAGACGCCGCCGATCACCTGCCCGCGCGCGAGGACCGGGTTGAGCGCGCGGCCGATGTCGTGCGCGATCCAGATCTTCGGCACGTGGACCCAGCCGGTGGCCGGGTCGACCTCGGTCTCGACCACACAGGCCGAGAAGCTGTAGGCCGGCGACGGGCCGACGCCCGCGCCCTTGTAGCGTCCGGGCGCCCTGGGCGGCGAGTACGAGCCGACCGCCGACAGCGTGCCGAACTTCGTTTCCGCCAGCGCCACCGCCTCGATGAAGCTCATCGACTTGTTCGGATCCTCGGCGGCGAACACCCGCCCCTGCGAGAACGCGACCCGGTCGGGCAGCGTGTCGAGCTGCTCGGCGGCAGCCGCGGCAAGCTGCTCGCGCACGCGCCCGGCGGCCTGCAGCGCGGCATTGCCCATCATGATGGTGACGCGGCTCGAGTACGAGCCGAGGTCGATCGGGGTGATGCCGGTGTCGCCGGTGACGCAGCGGATGAACGAGGGATCGATGCCGAGCGCTTCGGCGATCAGCGCCGCGAGGACGTCGTCCGATCCCTGGCCGAGCTCGGTCGCCCCGCAGTAGACCGTCACCTGGCCACTGCGGTCGAGCAGCAGCTGCACGCCCGAATGAGGCATCTTGTTCCAGTAGATCGACACTCCCGCGCCGCACATGTAGGTCGAGCAGGCGATGCCGACCCCGCGCCCCGGCGGAAGCTTGCGGTGCTTGTCCTTCCAGCCCGACATCTCGACTACCTTGCGGATGCAATCGGCCAGGCCGGTCGTGCCGACGCGCAGCCAGCTCGCTGTGAGCGAGTCGGGCTTGGTCACCATGTTGAGCCGCAGCTCGGCGGGATCGAGCCCGAGCTTTTCGGCGATCTTGTCCAGCTGCACCTCCTGCCCGAAGCGCGGCTGCGGCGTGCCGTGCCCGCGCTTGGGGCCGCAGGCCGGCTTGTTGGTGAAGGTGCGGCAAGCCTCGAACTTGAAGCGCGGCAGCTCGTAGGTCACCGGCGTCAGCACCCCCGTGTAGAAGGTGCTCGCCGGCCCGTGCGAGCCGTAGGCGCCGCCGTCGAGCAGCGTCTGCAGGTGCATCGCAGTGAGCTTGCCCTCCTTCGTCACGCCGGTGCGAAACTTCATCAGCACCGGGTGGCGGCCGCGGTGCTGGTAGAAGACCTCCTCGCGCGTGAGGCAGATCTTCACCGGCCGGCCGAGCATCAGCGCCGCCTTGGCGACCACGAACTCGTGGTTGCCGGGGTCGCACTTGCCGCCGAAGCCGCCGCCGTTGGGCGTCGCGATGACGCGAATGTGCGCCGCCGGCATCTGCAGCACGCGCGCGAGCTGGCGGTGCAGGTAATGCGGATTCTGGGTGCTGGTCTGGATCAGCAGCTTGCCGTCGCCCTCGATCGAGGCGAGCGAGGCCTGCTGCTCCATCGGCAGGTGGGTGTTGCCCTCGTAGAAGAACAGGTCCTCGAACACGTGGTCCGAATTCGCCAGCGCTTCTTCGACGTCGCCGAACTCGTAGGACTGGTTGCGGTGGATATTGCCCTGCTCGCCGTAGTCGTGGATGCGCGGCTCGGGGCTCGCGAGCGCCTCCTCCGGGCTGGCGATGGTCGGCAGCGTCCGGTATTTGACGTCGATCAGCTCGAGCGCCGCGGCCGCCGCCTGCTCGTCGGTCGCGACCACCGCGGCCACCGGGTCGCCGACGAAGCGCACGCGCCCGACCGCGAGCGCATTCTCGTCCTGCGACACCGGCATGATGCCGTAGGGAACCGGGAACTGCTCCCCGGTGAGCACCAGGTGCACGCCGGGATGCTTCTCGGCGCGAGAAACGTCGATCGAGTCGATCTCGGCGTGCGGGTGCGGCGAGCGCAGCAGTTTGCAATGCAGCATGCGCGGCAGCGCGAGGTCGTCGGCGAAGCGCAGCTGGCCGGTCGCCTTGGCGCGCCCGTCGACGCGCCGGCGCGGCTTGCCGATGGTGTCGAAGCGCTTCTTGCCCAGCGGTTTCTCGGGTGCGTTCACGGCTTGGCCTCCCGCATCACGCGCGCCGCCTCCTCGATCGACTCCCAGATCTGCTGGTAGCCGGTGCAGCGGCAAAGATTTCCGGCGATCGCCTCCTTGATCTTCTCGCGGCTCGGCGCCGGGTCCTTGTCAAGCAGCGCCTTGGCGGTCATCAGCATGCCGGAGGTGCAGTAGCCGCACTGCGAGCCGCCGACGTCAGCGAAGGCAGCCTGCAGCGGGTGCAGCTCGGTGCCCCTGGCGAGGCCTTCGACGGTCTGGATCTCGCGTCCCTCGCACTCGACCGCCAGCTCGAGGCAGGACAGCAGCGGCTGGCCGTCGACCAGCACCGCGCAGGCGCCGCACTCGCCGAGCTCGCAGCCGTGTTTGGTGCCGGTGAGGTTGAGGTCCTCGCGCAGCACCTCGAGCAGGGTCTTGTAGGGCGCGAACGACACCGGCAGGTCCTCGCCGTTGACGCGCAGCGTCATGTGCACACGATCAGGAACGGCGCTCATTTCATCAGTCCTTTTACGAGGTAATCGGAGAGCGACTGCGCGACCTCGGCCGAGGTCTGCGGACCGTCGGGGCGGAACCAGCGCGCGCTCCAGTTGACCGCGCCGAGCATGGCGCGGGTGACCAGCGCGGCGTCCGCCTTGGCGAACTCGTCGCGCTTCATGCCTTCGGCTACCAGCGCGCGCACCGCGCGCTCGTAACGGTCGCGTTTCTGCATCACGGGCGCGCGCATCGCCTCGGGCAGCGCCTCGACCTCGAGGTGGGCCGTGGCGCCCTCGAGCTCGTCGAGCATCGCGTGCACGTGGGCGCGCAGCACCCCGCGCAGGCGCTCGGCGCTCGAGGCCGGCAGCGCGCGCGCCGCGTCGACTGCGGCGAGCATGTGCTCGAGGGTGCGCTCCTGGCAGAAGAGCAGGATCTCGTCCTTGCCGCTGAAGTAGTAGTAGAGGATGCCCGGCGAGACATCCGCCTCCTCGGCGATCTCGCGCATCCCGGCCGCGGCCAGCCCGCGACGGCGGAACACGCGCGAGGCCGCGCGCAGGATCTCCATCCGGCGCGCCTCGCTGCGGCGCTGGACCCGTGTCGAACCGCGATTCAAAACTTGAACCATTGTTCAAATTGTAGGCTCGCCGCGACCTCCAGGCAATGCCGGAAACTTGCGCCGAATCAATACCCGGTCAGTGCAGCGAGGGCTTGCTGAGCAGGTCGCCGCGGTCGATCGAGGACAGCGTCACCGGCAGCCGCTTGCCGTTGCGCGCCAGCGTGAGGGGTACCTCGACCCCGGCCGCGCCGAGTCGCCAGACCTTGCGGAACAGGTCCGCCAGCCCCGTCACCGGCTCCGCCGCGACTTCCGTCAGCGTGTCGCCGACCCGCAGCCCGGCGCGCGCGGCCGGACCGCCCTGCGCCAGCCCGGCCACCACCAGCCGCCCTTCGAGCTCGGTCGCGTACAGCCCGAGCCAGGGCCGCGGCGGGCGGTCGGCGCGGCCGAACTTGAGCAGATCGTCCAGGATCGGCTCCAGCAGGTCGATCGGCACCGCCATGTTGCCCTCGACCTTGCGCTCGCCGGCCATCTCCTCGACGAACAGCGAGCCGAGGCCGATCAGCCGCCCGTCGGCGCCAATCAGCGCCGCCCCGCCCCAGAGCGGGTGCGGCGGGGTGG
>Ga0210077_1000028_pt1 | contig 91098 bp, 74 predicted proteins | sample RushMan_CattailN_5_FD_185556 | JGI IMG/M metagenome (GOLD analysis project Ga0210077, IMG submission 185556) | Wetland microbial communities from San Francisco Bay, California, USA, that impact long-term carbon sequestration -... | ecosystem: Environmental > Aquatic > Marine > Wetlands ...
CGATCCGGCCGCATCTGCTTTGTTGCGAATGGTTCGCTGTACCGGGAGTACAGCTTCACCCTTCGACGCCGCGCATCCGAGGCCGCCTCGACTCTCGAACAGCCCCAGACCAAGGGCTGCTCGTAAGAACGCCGGATGCTGAAAGATCCAAGACCGGCGTTCTTACCCTCCGGGCGAGCCGATCCGGCCGCATCTGCTTTGTTGCCAACGGTTCGCAGCACTGGGAACCCGCCAAGGCCCCTAGCGGCCGGCCGATCGCTTTTTCCGCATCTCCACGATCGCCCGGACGCCCTCGACGGCCGCCGCGATGTCCGCCTCGGTGTTGAAGGGGCCTATCCCGAACCGGACCGAGCCGTGGATCTTTTCTGTTCCGAGCTGCTCGTGGACGAGGGGCGCGCAGTGGAGCCCGGTGCGGCAGGCGATGTTGTGGTCGACGTCGAGGATCGTGCCCACGTCCCCGGCGTCCATGCCGTCCACGTTGAAGGCCAGGACGCCGATATGATCCGTCAGGTCGTCCTGGCAGTACAGGGTCACCCCCGGGATGTCTCCCAGCCCGTCCCGGAGTTTTCGGGCCAGGGCCATCTCGCCTTCATGGATGGCCCGGATTCCCTTGTCGAGGACCCATTTGACCCCGGCGTTCAGCCCGGCGATGCCGAGAACGTTGGGAGTCCCGTACTCGAGCCGGTAAGGGTACTCGTAGAGATGCGTCCGGACGGCCGACCGCACGCCCGTACCACCCGCCCGGGTGAGCTGAATCTCGATCCCTTCACGCACGCAGAGGCCGCCGATCCCCGTCGGTCCGAGCAGGGACTTGTGTCCCGTGAACGCGACGACGTCGATCGACTGCTCCTCCATATCGATCGGGACGGTTCCCGCCGACTGGGAGGCGTCGACGGCGAAGGGAATGCCGGCTTCGCGGCACAGCCGCCCGATTTCGCCGACCGGCTGAATGGTCCCGAGCACGTTCGAGGCGTGATTGACGATGACCAGGCGGGTCGTCGGCCTGAACTTCTTACGGATGTCGCCGGGGTCGACAAAGCCCGCCCCGTCGAAGGGGACATAGTCCACCTCGACCCCTTGGAGCGAGAGGTGATAGAGCGGCCTCAGCACCGAATTGTGCTCGATGGTGGTCGAGACCGCGTGATCCCCCGGTTTGAGCATGCCGAAAATGATGAGGTTGAGCGCATCGGTCGAGTTGTAGCCGAAGCAGAGACGGTTCGGGTCCGTGCCGTTGAAGAACGACGTCAGCATCCGCCGGGTGTCCTCGACCACCTGGCCGGCCTCCATGCAGAGGTCGTATCCCGAACGCCCGGGGTTGACGCCGAAGGTCCTGTAGAAGCGGTCCATGAATGCGTAGACTTCCTGTGGCTTCGGAAAGGACGTCGCCCCGCTGTCCAGATAGATGAGTTGGCTCATTACGACCTCCGGCCGGGCTCACGAATGACTCTCGATTCGTGGCGAAAGGATGCTTATACTAATCAAACGGGACGGGAAAATCAATCCCGGAGTCCTTCCCGGGCCGGAGAAGCTGTTGCATCGGGGCGGGAATCGGTTACAATGAGGGCGATGAACAAGGCGCGCATACGGGCACTGGTCGGGATACTGGGCGTCATGGCTCTCGGGACGGCCCTGGCAAGCTGCCGCCGCGACGGCGGCACGTTTGACTTGGTCGTCAAGGGCGGCCGGATCGTCGACGGCTCCGGCAATCCCTGGTACAAAGGCGACGTGGGCATTCGCGACGGGAGGATCGCGGCCGTCGCCCCGGTCATCGACGAGCGGGCCGCGGCCGTCGTCCTCCGGGCCGAAGGCCTGGTGGTCGCCCCCGGGTTCATCGACATTCACACTCACGCCGACCGCGGGCTCGTCGAAACCCCCTCCGCGGATAATTACATCAGCCAGGGAGTGACGACGGTCATCGGGGGCAACTGCGGGGATCACGAGTACCCGCTGGAGAAGTTTTACTCCGAGATCGCCCGCGGCGGGATCTCCATGAACCTGGGCATGTTGGCCGGCCACAACACCATCCGGAACGCCGTCATGGGTTTCAAGATGGCGCCGCCCTCCCGGGAAGACATGGAGCGCATGAAGGTCCTCCTCGAGGGCGAGATGAGAGCCGGGGCGCTCGGCTTATCGACCGGCCTGGCCTACCTGCCCGGCGTCTATTCCGGCACCGAGGAGATCGTCGAGCTCGCCTCGGCGGTCGCCCCTTACGGCGGGTTGTACGCTTCGCACATCCGCAACCAGGGGGAGAAGATCACCGAGGCCGTCGAGGAAGCGATCGCCGTCGGGGAAGCCAACGGCATTCCGGTCGAGGTGTCTCACGTCAAGCTGGCCGAAGAGGCCGTCTGGAACGATCCCGGGCGCATCACCGGTCCCGTGGAGGAGGCCAGGGCCCGGGGAGTCGAGGTCTATCTGGACCAGTATCCGTACACGGCGACGAGTTCGGGTTTCACGAGCAGCTTCCCTCAGGACGTCTTCGAGGGGGGACGGGACAAATTCCTGCAGCGGATGACCGACCCGTCGACGCGGCGGCGGGCCAGAGACTGGATCATCGGCCGCAGGCTGCGCTCGGAAAGGGGGATCGACAAGCTCAAGGCCATCTATGTCGCGTCGTGCCGTCAGAATCCCGAGTACGAAGGAAAGAACCTGGAGCAGATCCTGGCCCTCAAGGGCCTCGCGCCCAGCCCCGGGAACGGGGCCGACCTGATCATCTCGATCGTCGAGTCCGGGGACGCCTCGGCCGTCTTTTTCCAAATGGACGAGGCCGACGTGGCGACGCTGATGCGCCTCCCGTACCTCATGATCGGGTCCGACGGGGCGATCCAGGTTGCCGGGAAAGGCTTCCCGCATCCCCGCAGCTACGGCACTTTCACCAGGGTCCTCGGCCGTTATGCCCGGGAGGAAGGAGTGCTCGGGCTGGCCGACGCCGTCCGGAAGATGACCTCGCTCCCGGCTCAGGTTCTGAGGCTCGAGGGCAGGGGAGCCGTCAAGGAAGGGATGTGGGCCGACATCACCGTTTTTGACCCGGGGACCGTCATCGACACGGCGACGTTCGAGGCTCCGCATCAATACAGCCGGGGCATCGTCGCGGTTCTCGTCAACGGGGTGACCGTGTACTCCGACGGCCGCTGGACCGGACGGCTCCCGGGAAAGATCCTCAAAGGGCGCGGACGGAGCTCATGAGCGGGCCATCGGCGGAAGATTGCTGCGTCAGGGGAGAGCTGGCCTACTTCCTGGGCCTGGGAAGCAACCTCGGCGACCGGCGGAAGAACCTGTCCCGGGCCGTGCGCCTGCTCGAAAAGGCGGACGTCCGCGTGGTCCGGACCTCGTCGGTTTACGAAACCGAGCCCGTCGACGACCCGGCTCAGCCCTGGTACCTGAACCAGGTCCTCGAAGTCCGGACGGCCGCGGCTCCCCACGAAATGCTCCTGCTGGCCAAGGATGTCGAGGCCCGGCTGGGGCGGTCTCCCGGCCCGGCCGGAGCTCCCCGGACGATGGACATCGATATCCTCCTGGCGGAAGAAACCATCATCGACACTCCGGACCTCACGATTCCGCATCCCCGGCTGGCCCGCAGGAATTTCGTCCTGGTGCCCTTGAGCGAAATCGCGCCGAAGACGATGCACCCGGTCCTCCGCAAGAGCGTGAAGGAACTAGCCCGGGCCTCGAGCGACCGCTCGAGCGTCGTCAAGCTTCCGTGACGAGGCCGGGCGGGCCCGGACGGCGGCCTCCCGCGTGGAATCCGCTGCCCGGAGAGGCAGGCGGCCGGCCGCGATCCCGGACGGGGGCCGGGGTGGTGATCCCGCCCTCCGATCGGACTTGACAGATTGAATTGACGGAGTCGGCCGGGTCATTTAAAATCATCTGTCATGAAAAAGTCTTATGTCTTCATACTCCTTATGGGTCTTTTTTCCCTGAACGCTGCGGCCCTGGAGATCCGGGGCCTGGTCACCGACACCGCCGGGAATCCCCTGGCGGGAGCGGTGGTCCTCCATCGGGCCAGCGCGGCGAAGGCGGTGACCGGGGGGGACGGGGAGTTCAGCCTGACGGTTCCCGACGCCGACAAGGTCCGGCTCGAGATCATCCACGCCGACTATTACGAACGGGAATTCCTCGTGGCCAGGGAGGACTTTGGCCGCAGGCTCCACTTCACCCTGGCCGCCCTCGTCCGGCAGAAGGAGGACGTCGTGGTGACCGCCCTGCGGTATCCCGAACCGGTCATGAACGTGCCTGCGGCAGGGTCCGTCGTCCAAGCCGCGACGCTTGCGGAAACCCGGCCGGTCAACATCACGGACGGCCTCAGGTCCGTCCCCGGAGTGGCGGCCCTCGGTTCCGGCGGATTTTCGCTCGTTCCGTCGGTCCGCGGCCTGGCCAGGCGGCGGATTCTCTTCCTGATCGACGGGGCGCGGCTCGAGAGTGACCGGAGGACGGGACCGAACGCGTCTTTTGTCAGCCCGGAGGACATCGAGCGGATCGAAGTCCTCCGGAGCCCGTCGTCGGTCTTCTACGGCTCGGATGCCGTGGGCGGGGTCATTCACATGATGACGAAGCGGCCGCGGCTGGACGATGCTTTTTACGGCCGGGTCTCGACCCTGTTCGGAACCGCCAGTGACGAAAAAGGGGTGGGCCTGATCGTCGGCGGGGGAGGGGAATCCACCGCCTTCCAGCTCTCGCTTCAGGCCCTGGATGCGGGAGACTACCGGATGCCGGGAGGGGCGGAGGTCCTTCAGTCCCATTTCACCCAGGGCAGTCTGGTGGCCAAAGTCTCCCATCGGACCGAGAAGCGGGAGATCGACGTCAGCTTTCTCGCCGCGAGGGGAACCGACATCGGAAAGCCGAACAGCAACGCGGCGCTCAAGCCGACCTGGTACCCGCGGGAAAACCAGAACCTCTTCCAACTCCGCTGGACGGAGCGGGGCATCGGGGGCGGCGAAATCATGGCGCACGCTTTCGTCAATCCCAACTTCCTCGAGACCAGGACCGACACGTTCGACCCCTACAAGGTCCAGGAATCCTTCGGCCGGACCGAGAGCACGGAGTTCGGGTTCCAGGTTTCCTACGGCAAGAAATTCGGGGACGTGCTGCGGCTCCAGGGGGGCCTCGATTATTTCGGCCGGACCGGCGCCCGCGCCTACAATTCCTATACGTCTTTCGATGAGGCCGGGACAGTCACGGAACTCATGGAAGAGTCCCCGTTCCTCGGAGGGCGCCGCCTCGACCTGGGCTTTTTCGTATCCGCCGATTATACGGGCGTGAGCAACCTCGACGTCCTGGCCGGCGCGCGCTGCGATGTCCTAAGCATGCGGGCCGTGCCCTACGGGGAAACTCAGGCCGTCACGACCGAGGACGGCAAGACGACGGGCTTCCTGGCCCTGTCCTATCGGCTCTCGGACAGGGTCGCGATTTTCGCCAACGTCGCCCGGGCCTACCGGCTGCCGAGCCTCAGCGAGCGGTTCTACACCGGGATCAGCGGCCGCGGGTTCATCATCGGCCAGCCGGACCTGGTCCCCGAAACCAGCACCAACTGCGACGCCGGCGTCAAGTTCCTGGGCCGCCGTCTCTTCGCCGGTTTCTACGCGTTCAGTTACGGCATCAGGGACATGATCGAGAGGTACAGGGTCGACCCGACGACCTACACCTACGGGAATATCGAGGAGGGCAGGGTCAAGGGGTTGGAATTCGAACTGGAGTACTTCCTGCGGCCCGGCTGGAAGGTTTTCGGGAGCATGTTCACGATCCGCGGCCGCAGCCTCGTCACCGGGACCCCGCTGAACGATATCCCGCCGCTGCGCGTTGCGGCCGGGACCCGGGTCTGGCGGGGGAGGTTCTGGACCCAGCTCGAGGCCGCCGTCCTTTTTGCCAAGGACAATCCCGGCCCGGCCGAGATCGCCATCCCCGGCTGCAGCATCATCGACCTGAGGGCGGGCTACGCCTGGCGCGCGTTCGACTTCTTCGCGGTCCTGGCCAACGTCTTGAACCAGGAGTATGTGTCCCGCCCGGACTCCGAGGCGATGATCGAACCCGGCCGGAATCTGCGGCTCGGCCTGGCCTACGCCTTCTAACGCCAAAGATGGCGCCGGGCCTGCAAAATGCCGGTCCGGGAGCTCGCGAAAATGCCGGTCAGGAAATGAGGGCTCAGAAGGCGTTTCGGAAATGCTCGATTTCATAGCCGCCGTCGTCCGCGCGCCGGACGGCGATGACGTCGAAGCGGCAATCCGCGTCGCCCAGCCCGCGCGACATGAGGTAACCCTGGGCCAGCCTGCGGACCTGCCGCTGCTTGGCGGGGGTCACGGACTCCTCGGGTCGCCCGAAGGCCGCGCTGTTGCGCGTTTTGACCTCGATGAAGACAAGCGTTCCCCCGTCCCGGGCGATGATGTCGATCTCGCCGCGATGGATCCGGAAGCCCGTATCGATGATTCGGTAATTCTTCTTTTTGAGGTACTCGAGGGCCATGTCCTCGCCCAGGCGGCCCAGCTTCCGGGTTTCCGGCTCCGCTTTCGGCATCCGTCCCAACCGCGGCCCCGTCAGGGCTTGGCCGCTCTGGCCCTTTTCCACCTGACGCCGTCCTTGGTGTCCTCGATCACGATGCCCTGGGCGGCGAGTTCCTCGCGGATCCGGTCGGCGAGCGCGTAGTCTTTTTCGGCCCTGGCTTTTTCCCGGTCCCCGATCCTCGCGGCGAGGTCCTCGGGCAGACCCTGGCCGGCGCGCGGGGAGGCGGGCCCGTCTGCGTCGGCGCCTTCCCGGGCCCGAACGCCGGGCGCGGTACCCGCGGTCGGCGGCAGGATGGCCAGGACCTCGTCCAGCGACCTGACGAAGGCGGATACGGCCCCGGCGTCGGCTCGGGGGATTTTGCCGTCGGCCAGCAGGACGTTGACGTTCTTGACGAAGGTGAACAATGCGGCCAAGGATTCGGAGATGTTCAGGTCGTCCTCGAGGCCGGCCGCGAACCCCGACCGGGCCGCTGCGATCAGCCGGGGGGTTTCGGGGTTCGGCTCCGCTTCCAGGGCGACGTGGTCGAGCTCGTAGAGGAAGTCCAGCAGCCTCCGGCGCGCCGTCGCGGCCTGGGTCAAGGCGTCGAAGGTGAAGTTGAGCATCTTCCGGTAGTGGGAGGCGAGAAGAAGGTAGCGCAGGTCGAGCGGGTCCGCCCCCCTGGCCTCCAGCTCGGCCAGAGTGTAGACGTTGCCCTTGGACTTGGACATCTTCTCGCCGTCGACGACCAGGTGGTGGCAGTGGAGCCAGTAGTTCACGAACTTGACGCCGTTGGCCGCCTCGGACTGGGCGATCTCGTTCTCGTGGTGAGGGAAAATGTTGTCGACGCCGCCGCAATGGATGTCGAATGTCGGGCCCAGGTACTTGGAGCTCATGGCCGAGCACTCGATATGCCAGCCGGGCCGGCCGGGACCGAGGGACGTCTCCCATGAGGGCTCTCCTTCCTTGGCCCCCTTCCAGAGCGCGAAGTCGTGGACGCTCTCCTTCTCGTATTCGTCCGCCTCGCTCCTCTGGCCCGGCCGCAGGTCTTCCAGACGGATTTTCGAGAGCCGGCCGTAGCCCGGGAACTTGGCAATGCTGAAATAGACCGAGCCGTCCTTGCGGTAGGCAAAATCCTTGGCGAGCAGGGTTTCGATGAGGCCCACCATTTCGGGGATGTGCTCGGTGGCCCGGGGGTAGTGATCGGCCGGGCTGAGGTTCAGGGTTCGCGAGTCGCGGAAAAAGCCCTCGATGTACTTTAGGGTATAGTCGCGGAGGGGCACGCCGAGGGTCCGGGCGCCGCGGATCGTCTTGTCGTCGACGTCGGTGATGTTCATGACATGGGTGACCCGGAACCCCGAGAAGACGAGGAACCGCTTGAGCAGGTCCTCGAAAACGTAGGCCCTCCAGTTGCCGATATGAGGGAAATCGTAGACCGTGGGGCCGCAGGTGTACATCTTCACCCGCCCCGGGTCGATCGGGACGAAAGGCTCGACGGCGCCGCCCAGCGTGTTAAAGAATCTCACCATCAGCGTCCATTATGGGAATTTGTCCGGTCCGAGTCAACTGTTTCCGAAACGCGGGTTTGTTTGACCGCCCGTCGGCGTTTGTGACATAATAATTTCTCATCCCCCAATCCTGAAGGAATGTCATGAAGACCAAGATCGGAATCCGACGTGAAGACATCAACAAATGGGAGCGCCGCGTGCCCATCATCCCGTCCCATGCCCGGGAGCTGGCCCAGAAGCATCCGCTGGACATCCTCGTCCAGCCCTCCGAGATCCGGGTGTTCACCGACGAGGACTATCGGCTCCAGGGGGTTCCCGTCGTCGAGGACCTCAGCCCGTGCTCGGTCGTCTTCGCGATCAAGGAAGTTCCCGTCGAACGGCTGGAGAAGGACAAAACCTACGTCATTTTCTCCCACACGGCCAAGGGGCAGAAGTACAACATGCCCATGCTCAAGAGGATGATGGAGCTCGGCTGTTCCCTGATCGACTACGAAAAAATGGTCGACGACAAGGGCCGAAGGGTGCTGTACTTCGGCAATTTTGCCGGCCACGCCGGCATCATCGACACGCTCTGGACCCTGGGACGCCGGCTGGGCCACGAAGGGGTGGTCAACCCCTTCTCCCTACTGGAACCGACCCATCGCTACGCGAGCCTCGTGGACGCCCGCGAAGCCGTGGGCCGGGTGGCCTGGAAGATCATCCGCGAGGGACTGCCCCCCGATCTCGGGCCGGTTGTCTTCGCGTTCCTCGGCTACGGTCACGTTTCGCAAGGAGCCCAGGAGACCTTCAAGATCCTGCCCGTCGAAACCGTCGCGCCCCGGAACATTCCGAAGCTCTTCGCCGGCCGGCCGGACACGTCGCGGACGCTCTTCATGGCCGTGTTCAAGGAAGAGGACATGGTCGAGCCGCTGGATGCGGACAAGCCTTTCGACCTCCAGGATTATTATCACCATCCCAAGGACTACCGGTCGGTGGTCGACCGATATCTGCCCTACGTGACCGTCCTGCTCAACGGCATCTACTGGACCTCCGAGTTCCCGCACTTCGTCACCAAGGCGGCCCTGAAGGAACTCTACGGGGGCCCGGGACAGCCTCGGCTCAGGGTGATCGGCGACATCACCTGCGACGTCAACGGCTCGATCGAGAGCACGGTCCGGGCCACCGATTCGGACAACCCCGTCTACGTCTACGACCCGGCGACCGACCAGACGCATTTCGGGGTGGAGGGCCGGGGGCCCGTGGTCCTGGCCGTCTACAACCTGCCGGCCGAACTGCCGCTCGAGTCTTCGGCCTATTTCAGCGGCCGCCTCAAGGACTATGTCCCGGCCGTCGCCGCCGCCGATTTCAAGGGAACCTTCGCCGGCTGCGGCCTGCCGGGCGACGTCCGCCGGGGGGTCATCCTCTATCGCGGCGGGCTCACCCCGGATTATCTCTATCTCAGCCGTCACCTCGGCTGAATTCCCGGAACAGGGAGGTCCGCATGACAAGGATCCTCGTCATCGGGGCCGGCCTCGTCGCCGGGCCTCTGGTCAAGTATCTTCACGATCAGGCCGGGGCCGGCGTCGTCGTCGCGGATGCCGACGCCGCCCGGGCCGAGGCGCTGACGGCGGGGCGGGCCCGAGCCGAAGCCCTGACGCTGGCCGTCGAAGACCCGGCGGCGCTGAAGGCGGCCGTATCCGCGGCGGACCTGGTCGTCAGCATGGTGCCCAACACCCTTCACCCCGTGGTGGCCGCGGCGGCCATCGAGGCCGGGCGGTCCATGGTGACCGCCTCCTACGTCGGACCCTCCATGAAGGCCCTGGATGCCAAGGCCAGGGCCCGGGGCGTCCTCATCCTCAACGAACTCGGCCTCGACCCCGGCATCGACCACATGGAGGCCATGCGGGTCATCGACGGGATCAAGAGCGAAGGGGGGCGCGTCCTGGGCTTCGTTTCCTACTGCGGCGGGCTGCCCGCCCCGGAATCCAACACCAACCCGTTCGGCTACAAGTTCTCCTGGAGCCCCCGGGGCGTCCTTCTCGCCTCCAAGAGCTCGGCCAGGTACGTGAAGGACGGGAGCGTCCACGTCGTCCCGCCCGACCGGCTTTTCGCGGATCCGGAGACAGTCCGGATACCCGGCCTCGGGGAATTCGAAGGCTATCCCAACCGTGATTCGGCGGCCTACAAGGATATTTACGGGATACCGGACGCCCGGACCGTCCTCCGGGGGACTCTTCGATATCCCGGCTGGTGCCGGACGCTCAAGGCGATCGCCGACCTCGGCTGGCTTGACGAGACGGAACAGGAGTGGGACATTTGCACGTTCCGGGAACTCACGGCCCGGCTTCTCGGGGCCGGGCCGCGTGCGGACGCCGCGGAGGCCGCGGCGGCGCGGCTGGGGTTCACCCCCGATTCGGACGTCATGGGACGGCTGGCCTGGCTCGGACTTTTCGAGGACCGGCTGCTTCCCTTCCGGAAAGGTTCGGCCCTCGACATCCTCACCGCCTTGATGGTCGAACGCCTCAGGTACGACGCGGGGGAGAGGGATATGATCGTCCTCCGCCACGATTTCGAGACGGAAACGTCAGCGGGCCGAAAGGAACTCGTCCGGTCGACGCTCATCGATTTCGGGGAGCCCGGGGGCGACTCGTCCATGTCGCGGACGGTCGGACTGCCGGCGGGCATCGGGGCCCGCCTCATCGCCGAAGGCCGGATCAGCCTGACCGGGGTCCAGGTCCCTGTGTTTCCCGAGATCTACAATCCTATCCTCGAGGAGCTGGCGAGCCAGGGCATCCGGTTCGAGGAGACCCGCCGGGTCCTCTGACGGAGGGTGTAATGACGCGCAAGCCATATGTGGCCGGGAGCTTTTATCCAGCCCGGAAAGACGAGCTCCTGCACACGATCGAGGACCTGGTGGAGGCGGGCCCGGCCCGGGGCAAGGCTCCGGCGGTGGCGGTGGTGGCGCCCCACGCAGGATACATGTATTCGGGCCCGGTGGCCGGAGCGGTGTTCTCCTCGGTCGAAATCCCCGCGGTCTGCCTGATCATCGGTCCGGCTCACCGCGAGATCGCCCCTCTCTTTGCCGTGCAGACGGAGGGGTCCTGGCTTATCCCGCTCGGGGAAGTCCCCATCGCCACGCCGCTGGCCGAGCTGGTCATGGCGCGGTGCCGGGGCGTCGAAAACGACGAAGCCGCGCACCGGAGCGAGCACTCCCTGGAAGTCCAGGTGCCGTTTCTGCGGTACTTTCGGCCCGACGTGGCCATCGTGCCGGTCTGCGTTTCCCATGAGGCCGGATACGACGACCTGGAGGCCTTCGGCAAAGGAGCCGCGGCCGCCGTCCGGTCCTTCGGCGGACCGGTCCTGATCGTGGCCAGCACCGACATGAGTCACTACGTCAGCCAAGCTGCGGCGGAGAGGCTGGACCGCCTGGCCATCGGCCGCATCCTCGACCTGGATCCCCGTGGGCTTTTCGACACCGTGCGAGACCGGCGGATCACGATGTGCGGTTACCAGCCCGTGACGGCCGCCCTCGTGGCCTCCCGGGAGCTGGGGGCCGCCAAGGCCGACCTCGTCAAGTATGAGACCTCGGGAGAGAGGACTGGAGACTTCTCTCAAGTCGTTGGGTACGCTGGACTTACGATATCGACGAGGCTCGCTTCCTGACTCAGAGTCATTTGACAACAGCGCCCGTTTGATGCTATAAAAAAGTGGATCATTATGGCTGCAGTCGGAATTCGTGAGAGGGACAGGAGGATCCTTAACCTCATCGTGGAGGATTTCATCCGCCACGGCAGGCCCGTCAGTTCCGGGGCCATCGTCCAGACCGGGAAGATCGCGGTTTCCCCGGCGACGGTCCGGAACGCCATGGTCAGGCTCGAGGGACTGGGATACCTGTCCCAGCCCCACACGTCCGCGGGCCGGGTGCCCACGGACAAGGGCCTCAGGTCCTATGCGGAAGCGCTCCTCTCGGAAACCCGCTATACTTCCGAAGAGACTTCCTTCGTCCAGGACGACCCGGCCTCCAGGCCGGGCGACTTCGAAACGCTCCTCAGTCAGGCCTCCCGGGTCCTGGCCGACTCTTCCGACAATGTAGGCTTCGTGATCTCCCCGAACGTCTCCCGGGTGCAGTTCGAGCAGGTCCGGTTCGTCAGGATCGCGAACCAGAGGATCATGGTCATCCTGGTAACCCCCTTCCACATGGTCCTGACCGATACCCTGGACACCCTGGTGCCGATGACCCAGCTCGAGCTCGACAGGGCCACCCAGTACATCAACCAAAACTTCCGGGGCCGGACCCTTCTGGCCGTGCGCGAGATCCTTCTCCAGGATCTGCCCAGGCACAGGGCCCGGTACGAGGACACGATCAGCCGGCTGATCGACCTTGTCAAGGCCTCCATAGACCGGCAGGAGGACGAGAACCGGATTTTTATCCAGGGTACGGCCCAGCTCATCGACAAGTCCGACCTGTCCGAAATGTCCAGGCTGAAATCCCTGTTCAGGAACCTCGAGGAAAAGGCCAACCTGGTCAAGCTCCTCTCGGATTTCATAAGCCTCGGACAGGTCAAGGTCCTGATCGGGGCCGAGATCGATTTCCCCGGCGTCCAGGACTGCTCCCTGGTTCTGTCCCACTACGGCACCAGCCATCAGGTCCTGGGCTCCCTGGGGATCATCGGGCCCAGGAGGATTCCCTACGAGAAGATCATTCCCCTCGTTGATAGGGTCGCCAAGCGCTTGAGCCGGACCATCATGATTTACGGCAGGGAGGTGTCCTGATGAAGGACGACAAAGACAGGCGGGACGACGACATCGAGTACCTCCCGGAAGACGAAAGCGCCGAGGACCGCGGGCCTGAAGCGCAGACGGAGACCCCGGCGCCAGCTCCGGAGGCCGGCGGAACCGAGTCCAAAGAGAAGGACCGTGAGCCGGCCGGTCCGGAGACCCAAAGCGCCCTCAGGCCACTCAAAGACCGCCTCAGGAAACGCGAGGCGGAGGTCAAACATCTCAAGAAGGAGATGGAGGATCTCAGAGACCAGTGTCTTCGCAGGATGGCGGACACGGACAATCTGCGCAAGAGGCTCGAGCGGGAAAAAGCCGAGTATTACCAGTTCGCGACGAGCGAGTTGCTTCTCGAGTTGCTGTCGGTCCTGGACAACCTGGAAAGGGCCCTCCAGAACAGCGGGGAGGGCGACGGCAAGACGCTGAGAGACGGCGTGGAGCTCATCTACCGGATGACCTGGAGTCTCCTGCAGAGAAAGGGCGTCCAGCCGATCGAGATCAAGGACGCGAAGTTCGACCCGAATCTCCATCACGCCATGGCCATGGAGGAGTCCGAGGCGGTCGAGGAACCGGAGGTGACCGAGGTCCTTCAGAAGGGCTACATGCTGCACAACCGGCTCCTCCGGCCGTCGCTCGTCAAAGTGGTCGTGCCGAAAAAGAAGGACGCCTGAGATGGGGCGTGTCGTCGGGATCGACCTCGGGACGACCTATTCGTGCCTGGCCTGCCTGGAGGGAGAGGAATGCCTCGTCATCCCCAACCTCGAGGGCCTGGCCACGACGCCTTCCGTCGTGTCCTTCACGACGGCCGGGGAGCGGCTGATCGGGACCCTGGCCCTGCGTCAGGCGCTCACGAATCCGCAGAACACCATCTTCGCCGTCAAGAGGCTGATCGGCAGGAAATACGATTCGCCGGAAATCCAGGAGGCCAAGTCGCGGCTGCCCTACGGCCTCCGCGAGGCTCCCAACGGGGACGTCCTGGTCTCCCTGGGATCCAAAACGCTGACTCCCCAGGAAATCTCCGCCATGATCCTGGGCTACCTGAAAACCTGCGCCGAGGCCTACTTCGGCGAGAGCGTGTCCGATGTCGTCATAACGGTTCCCGCCCACTTCAACGACCACCAGCGGCAGGCCACCAAGGATGCCGCCCTGATCGCCGGGTTCAATGTCCAGCGGGTCATCAACGAGCCTACGGCCGCGGGGCTCGCCTACGGCCTGAACTCCAGGAAGAACGGCACGGCGGCCGTGTTCGACCTGGGCGGCGGGACATTCGACATCACCCTCCTCGAGCTCCAGGACGGCGTCTTCAACGTCCTGGCCACCAACGGGGACTCCTACCTGGGCGGCGAGGATTTCGACACCCGCATCGTGGAGTGGCTCGTGGACGGGTTCCGGGCCGAAACCGGGTTCGACCTGCTGGGCGACAACCTTGCCCTGCAGAGGATCAAGGAAGCCTCGGAGCGGGCCAAGCGCGAACTGTCCTTCACGTCCGAAACCGAGATCAACCTCCCCTTCATCTCGTCCGACCGGTCGAGCTCGAAACATATCCGCAGGGTGCTGAGCCGGAGCGCCCTGGAGGCGATGACCTCCGACCTCGTCGACAAGACCATTCCCCTGATCGAGCGGGCCCTCGCCGACGCCGGGCTCGAACCCGGCCGGATCGACGACGTCATCCTCGTCGGGGGCCAGACCCGCATGCCGCTGGTCCGGGCCAAGGTCGAGCAATTCTTCGGGAAGAAGCCGGCCGAACACGTCAATCCCGACGAGATCGTCGCCATGGGCGCGGCCATCCAGTCCGGGATCCTCCATGGGCAGTCCAGGGACTTGGTCCTGCTGCTCGATGTCACTCCGTTTTCGCTCGGGATCGAAACCGAAGGGGACGGCTTCGAGGTGATCATCGAAAGAAACACGACCATTCCGGCCCGCCGGACCAAGGCCTTCACCACCGTGGAGCACAACCAGCGGCGCGTCAAGCTCCACGTGCTGCAGGGGGAAAATGCCGGGGCCTCGATGAACAAGTCCCTGGCCGTTTTCGAGCTGGTCGGGATCGAGCCCGCGCCGGCGGGCGTCCCCCAGATCGATGTCACCTTCGAAATCGACGCCGACGGGCTGGTCAGGGTCTCTGCCAAGGATCTGGCGACCGGCCATCAGCAGAGGATCGAAGTCCGGCCGTCTTCGGGCCTCCTGCCTTCGGAACTCGAGGAACTCATCCAGAAACAGCAAGCGCCGGGAACGGGGCCCGCGACCGATGGCTAAGCGGGATTATTACGAGGTTCTCGGCGTCCGGCGTGACGCCGCTCCCGAGGAGATCAAGAAGGCCTACCGCCAGATGGCGTTGAGACACCACCCGGACCGCAACCCCGGGGATACCGAGGCCGAGGAGAGATTCAAGGAGGCGGCGGAAGCCTACAGTGTCCTGGCCGACGCTCAGAGGCGGTCCGTTTATGACCGCTACGGGCATGAGGGGCTCCGGGGTCAGGGGTTCCAGGGGTTTTCCGGGTTCGACCCCTCCGTCTTCGAGGACTTCGAGGACATCCTGGGGAATTTCTTCGGCTTCAGCTTCGGCGATTTCTTCGGCGCCGGCAGCCGTCGGCGCCGGCCCCAAAGGCATCGCGGCAGGGACCTGGGCCTCGAGGTCGAAATCAGCCTGGAGGAGGCCTACTCGGGGGTCGAAAAGGAGATCAAGCTGACCCGGGCCGAGCTCTGCCCGGAGTGCGGGGGCTCGAGGGCCAGGCCGGGCACCCAGCCCACGGCCTGTCCGTCCTGCGGCGGCCGCGGCCAGGTCCGCCACCAGCAGGGCTTCTTCACCCTGACCAGAACCTGCTCCCACTGTCAGGGCGCGGGCGAGATCATCCCGACGCCGTGCGACGCGTGCCGCGGCAAGGGCCAGGTCAGGCAAAAGAGGACCCTGAAGGTGCGGATCCCGGCCGGCATCGGGGACGGTTCGCGGCTGAGGTTGACCGGGGAAGGGGAGGCCGGCGACCAGGGCATGTCGTCGGGCGATCTTTATGTCGCGATCCATGTCGGCAAGCACCCCTTCTTCGAGAGGGACGGAAACGACCTGTCCTGCATCATCGCCGTCACGTTCAGTCAGGCCGCGCTCGGGGCGCGCATGGAGATCCCCACGCTCGACGGCAGCGAGCTCCTCAAGGTCCCCGCGGGCGTCCAGTCGGGCGAGATCCTCCGGCTGAAGGGGAAGGGAATCCAGGAAATCGGCGGCCGGCGGAAAGGCGACCTGTTCGTGCGGGTCCACGTCAAGACGCCGGAGAACCTGTCCAAGGATCAGAAGGCGTTGCTGGCCAAGCTGGCCGAACTCCGGGGCGAGGACATCGAGTCCGTCGACAAGAGCGTCATCCACAAAATCAGGAACATCCTCCAATAGGCCGGAAGAGCGTTGACCGCGAACCAGTTTTTCACCGCCCCGATCGGGGCGGACGTGACGCGGGTCCGGCTGGGCCGCGAAGAGCATCATCATCTGGCCAGGTCGGCCCGCAACCGGCCGGGTGATTGCGTCTGGCTCTTCGACGGGAGCGGGACCCGTTACTTTGCGCGCGTGGAAAAAGTGGGACGCGAGAGCACGGAACTCTGCATCATCCGCCGGGAGGAGGACCGGACGGCCAAGGCCGGCCTGGTCCTGGCCCAGGCCCTGGTGGCCGCCAAGAAAATGGAATTCATACTCCAGAAGGCCGCCGAGCTGGGCTTCACCGGATTTCAGCCTCTCGAAACGGCCAGGTCGCTGAGGGCCCCCGCCGAACGTTCCGACCGGAAGAGCGAACGCTGGGCGCGGATCGTCCGGGAGGCCGCCAAGCAGAGCAAGGGCGCGTCTACGATGGCGGTCCATCCTGCGCTGGGGTTGAAAGCGTTCCTCGCCGCGGCGGAAGGCGGGGCCGAGAAGATCCTGCTGAGCGAACACGGGGGTCGGCCGTTCCGCGATCTGCTGACGGAGCGGAGGGACGGCCCGGAGCGTCCGGTCGTCGTCTGCGTCGGCCCCGAGGGCGGCTGGACCAAGGGCGAAGACAGGCTGCTGCGCGAATCCGGCTTCACCGCGGTCAGCCTGGGGAGCCGCATCCTCAAAGTCGAGACGGCGGCCCTGGCGGCCGCGGCCATGGTCGTTCATTTCTGGGGCGCCTAACATGTTTCTTCAAGGCCAGAAAGTCGGCAAGTACGAGATCCTCCGGTCGCTTGGCAGCGGCGGGTTCGGGTCGGTGTACCTGGCCAAGGACACCTGGCTGGATATCAAGGTCGCGATCAAGGTTCCCCACAAGCAGTCGGCCGAGCTCTACAAGCTCCTGAAGGAGCCGCGCCTTCAGGCGGCGCTGAGCCATCCGAACATCGTCCGGATGCTGGCCGCGGAGAAGGAGAAGTCCGTCTTTTTCATGGTCATGGAATACATCAAGGGTCCGACCCTGGAGAGGATCCTGGAGAAGGAGAGGATTCTCGGCTGCGAGACGGCCATCGACTACATCAAGCAGATCGCCCACGGCATCGACCACGCCCACAAGAACAAGATCATCCACAGGGACCTCCGGCCCTCCAACATCATCATCTCCGAGGACGGGACGGCGAAAATCACGGATTTCGGGACCTCGGCCTGGCTGAACTCCGTCCCCTACGCCTCAACCCGGATCGGGTCGCCTCCCTATATGGCCCCGGAGCAGTTCATGGGCAAGGCGAGCTACCAGTCCGACGTGTACTCGATCGGCTGCATCTTCTATGAAATGCTCATCGGCCGGCCGCCCATCTTCGACCCCGACCCGTTCAAAATCCTGGAACGGGCCCAGCAGGGCAGGATCACGCCCCCCCGCATCTGCAACGGCAAAGTGCCCAAAGACATCGACATAATCATCATGAAGGCCCTGGCGGCCAAGGTGGAGGACCGCTACAGGACCGCCGCCGAGATCGCGCACGACCTCTCGTTGTACAAGGGCCGGACGCCCAAGACGTCCGAGATCGAGGATATCCGGCTGCGCATCAAGGCCAGGGAGCAGAAGACCTCGACCTTCTGCTGGAACTGCCGCCGGCCCCTGCCGCTCAAATCCCGCAATTGCCCCTACTGCGGGGAAAGCGTCTGAGCGGCCCCGTGCCCCCCCCCGGTTCGGTTGACTTCATTTCGCGGATTGATATAACATGAGGCCTCGATCAAGCCGTGAGGGTTGGCCTGAACAAAAGGAACCTCCGGGCTGAGAGGCGACGGAGGAATCGCACATGAGTCCGTTTCTCGAGAAGAGCGTGGTGTGGATGAACGGCGAACTCGTGCCCTGGACCGAGGCCAAAATCCACATCGCCTCCCACGTCATCCACTACGGCAGTTCGATCTTCGAAGGCTTCCGGACCTACGAAACGTCGAGGGGCGCGGCCGTTTTTCGGCTCGGGGATCACACACGCAGACTCTATAACTCCTGTAAAATCTACAGGATGGAGATTCCATACACGGAGGCCGAGTTCAACGCCGCCGTCGTCGCCACGATCAAGGCCAACCGGCTGAAAGCCTGCTACGTGCGGCCGATCGTCTACCGCGGCTATAAGGCCCTCGGGGTGGACCCGAGCCCGAATCCGGTCGACTGCGCGATCCTGGTGTGGGAATGGGGCAAGTACCTGGGCCCCGAGGCACTGCAGTGCGGCGTGGATGTTAGGATTTCGTCGTGGTGGCGGATGGCCCCGAACACGTTCCCCGCCCTGGCCAAGTCCGGGGCCAACTACATGAACTCCCAGCTCATTAAAATGGAGGCCATGCTCGACGGCTATGCCGAAGGTATCGCCCTCAACATCCGAGGCCACATCAGCGAGGGCAGCGGCGAGAACCTGTTCCTCGTCAGGGACGGGACGGTCTACACGCCGCCCCTCTCGTCCTCGGTTTTGCCGGGCATCACCAGGGATTCGGCCATGGTGCTCCTCAGGGAAATGGATATCAGGGTCGTCGAGGATACGATTCCCAGGGAGATGCTCTACATCTCCGACGAGGTGTTTTTCACCGGGTCCGCGGCCGAGATCACGCCGATCCGCTCCGTAGACAAGATCGTCATCGGGAGCGGCTCCTGCGGCTCCGTGACGCGGCGCCTGCAGGAGGCTTTCTTTGCCTACATCAACGGGGAGCGCGACGATACCTACGGCTGGCTCACCTATGTCGCCTGAATTCAATCGAGGAGGGTCCCATGGTCATTGATGAGTTCCTGAAAATCGCTATCGAGAGGGACGCGTCCGACCTGCACTTCAAGGCCGGCAATCACCCCATGGTCCGCGTCCATGGGACGCTCACTCCCCTGACGGGCTTTCCCCGCCTCACCTCGGCCGATTGCGAAGAGCTTTCCAACCAGATGATGACGGACTTCCAGAGGAAGAGGCTGCGCGAGGATTTCGACTTGGACCTCGCCTACAGCCTGCCCGGCTTCGGCCGCTTCCGAGGCAGCATCTACTACCAGCGCGGCTCCCTGGCCATCGCCCTGCGCATCATCCCCCTCGAAGTCCGGACCATCCGTCAGCTCCTCCTGCCCGAGATCCTGGAGAAGATCGCCTTCTACCAGCGGGGGCTCGTTCTCGTGACCGGGACGACGGGCAGCGGCAAGACGACCACTCTGGCCGCCATGGTCGATTACCTCAATACGTTCCGGCGGGAAAACGTCATCACCATCGAAGACCCCATCGAGTACCTGCACAAGGACAAGAAGAGCACCATCAGCCAGAGGGAAGTGGGGATGGACGTCACCAGTTTCTCCCGGGGACTGAGGGCCTGCCTGCGCGAGGACCCCGACGTTATCCTGGTCGGCGAAATGCGCGACCTGGACACGATCGAGACCGCCCTCCTGGCAGCCGAGACGGGCCACCTCGTCCTCAGCACCCTGCACACCCTGGACGCGCCGGAGAGCATCAACCGTATCGTTTCGGTGTTCGCCCCGCACCACCAGCGCCAGGTCCGGCTGCAGCTGTCCAGCATCCTCAAGGCCATCATCTCGATGCGCCTCATCCCCCGGATGGACGGTCAGGGACGGGTGCCGGCCGTCGAGGTCATGGTCGGCACGCCCTACATCCAGGAGTGCGTCGCGGAGAAGGACAAGACGGCCCTCATCAAGGATGCCATCACGGCCGGGGTCTCCCAGTACGGCATGCAGACGTTCGACCAGTCCATCTACCAGCTCTACAGGGATGGCTACATCTCGTTCGAGCAGGGCATGAAATACTCGTCCAACCCGGACAACTTCAAGCTGCGCGTGATGGGCATCCAGTCCACCCTGGACATGGCCATCGAGGAGATGGAAAAGGGCATGAGCCGGGTCGAGCGGGTCGAGGGAGGGCCGGAAGAAGAGCCCAAATGAGGTCGCAAGAGATCCGCGAGACCTTCCTGCGGTTCTTCGCGGACAGGGGACATCGGATCGTCAAGAGTTCCCCCCTCCTGCCCAAGGACGACCCGACCATCCTGTTCACGAACGCCGGCATGAACCAGTTCAAGAACGTCTTCCTGGGGCTGGAGAAGCGCGGCTACAAGAGGGCGGCCTCCGTCCAGAAGTGTATGCGGGTCTCCGGCAAGCACAACGACCTCGAGACCGTCGGCCGGACGGCCAAGCACCACACCTTCTTTGAGATGCTCGGCAATTTCTCCTTCGGCGATTATTTCAAGCGCGAGGCCGTCTCCTTCGCCTGGGAACTTGTCACCGGCGTCTTCCGGGTGCCCGCGGCGACCCTTTACGCCACCGTCTATCTCGAGGACGACGAGGCCGCCCGGATCTGGGCCGAGGAGGTCGGACTGCCCGCGGACCGGATATTCCGCTACGGCAAGAAGGACAACTTCTGGGCCATGGGCGACACGGGGCCCTGCGGGCCGTGTTCGGAGATCCACCTCGACCTGGGGGCCGACATCGAGGCCGGCGACCCCTACGCCCTGATCGAAAAGGGCAGCGACCGCTTCCTCGAGCTCTGGAACCTGGTCTTCATGGAATTCGACCAGGACGACAAGGGGGTGCTGCATCCTCTCCCGTCTCCCTCGATCGACACCGGGATGGGCCTGGAGCGCATGGCCGCCGTCCTCCAGGGGAAGAGGAGCAATTTCGACACCGACCTGTTCATGCCCCTGATCGAAACCGTGGGCGGGCTGGCCGGGCGCGAATACCCGGCCGGCGACGAGGGCGACGTCGCGATCCGGATCATCGCCGACCACATCCGGGCCGCCGTTTTTCTCATCGGCGACGGGGTCATGCCGGCCAACGACGGCCGGGGCTACGTCCTGAGGCGGCTCATCCGCCGGGCCTACCGGCAGGGGAACCTGCTGGGAATCGAGAAGCCGTTCCTGTTCGGCCTCGTGGGCCGGGTCGCCGACATCATGAAGGACGCCTATCCCGAGCTGTTGGCCTCGACGGCCTACATCGCCAAGGTCTGCCTGTCGGAGGAGGAGAGGTTCGCCTTCACGCTGTCCTCGGGGCTCAGGTCCTTCGAGCAGGCCGTCCGGGAGGCCCGCGAAAGAGGGCTGGCCGTCCTCGGCGGCGACACCCTCTTCAGGCTGTATGACACCTTCGGATTCCCGGTCGACCTCTCGCAGGAGATGGCCCGGGAAAAAGGCCTTGGCGTTGACGAGGAGGGATTCATCCGGGAGCTCGAGGCCCAGCGGGCCAGGGCCCGTCTCAGCTGGAAGGGCGACGCGAAAGAGAAGGAGAGGCGGCTCTATGAAGAGCTCAAGGACCTCAAGTCCGTCTCCCGGGTCCACGAGGCCGGGGAGCTTGCCGACGTTGAAGTCCTGGCCCTCCTTCGGGAAGGGCGGCGCGTGACATCCCTCCGGGCCGGCGAATCGGGAGAGGCGGTCCTGAGCCAGACGCCGTTCTACGCCGAGGCCGGCGGCCAGGTCGGGGACACCGGCTACCTGAAGGGGCCGGGGTTTTCGGCCCTGGTGGAAAACGTCCATTACCTCACGCCGCAACTCATCGGCCACACTATCAAGGTCGTTTCGGGCGAGATCAAGGAGGGCGATGCGGTCGACGCCGCGGCGGACCTCGAGCGCCGGCTGGCGATATCCAGAAACCATACGGCCACCCATCTCCTGCACGCGGCCCTGCGGCAGGTCCTCGGGGATCACGTCAAGCAATCGGGTTCGCTGGTTTCGCCCGTCAGGCTCCGCTTCGACTTCACCCATTTCGCCCCTCTCTCGAAGCAGGAGATCGACCGGGTCGAATCCCTGGTGAACGAGCGCATCCGGGCTGACTCGGTCGTGGAGACGCGGGTCACGACACTCGAGGAGGGCATCCGGGAAGGGGCCATGGCCATCTTCGAGGAGAAGTACGGCGACAAGGTCCGCCTGATCCGGATCGACGACTTCAGCAAGGAGCTATGCGGCGGCGTCCACGTCCGTTCGACGGGGCGGATCGGCCTGTTCAAGATCGTTTCGGAAACGAGCGTCGCCTCGGGCATGCGCCGCATCGAGGCCGTCACGGGGGAAGAGGCCCTTCGCTATTTCACGGACCTCGAAGACTTGGTGACGCGCGTGGAGGCCGGCCTGGGGGCCGCCAGGAAGGACATCCCGGCCAAGATCGACAAGATGCGGGACAGCCTGGACGCCCTGGAAAAGGAAAACAGGGCCCTGCGCAAGAGGCTGGCCGCGGCCGGCCCGGAGACGGGAGAGGCCCGGAGGCTGAGCATCAAAGGCATCGAGGTGCTGATTCGCAGGATGGAGGGCCTGACCATGTCCGAACTCAGGGACATGGCGGACTCCCTGAAGCAGAAAATGGGGAGCGGGATTGTGGTTCTGGGCGCGGTCGAAGCGGACAGGGCGCTCCTGGTCGTTTCCGTCACGAAGGACCTCACGGCCCGCATCCAGGCAGGGAGCCTGATCAGGGCCGCCGCCCCGCTCATCGGCGGGGGAGGGGGCGGCCGGGCCGATTTCGCTCAGGCCGGGGGTAGCCGCCCCGGGGAGCTCGACAAGGCCCTCGACGAGATCCCGGCGCTCATCGACGGCCTGGCCTCATAACCCCGCGATTCACCCCGGGGGAGGATTGCCGGGAGGCCGGCGAGGCGTCAAAATAGGGAGAGAAGTGACAATGAAGGCAGGATTCCGGGCCGCGGCCCTGACGGCAGGCGCGGTTCTCTGCGCGGGAAGCCTGCTGTCCGCCTCGGTCGGCGACCTGAAACGGCTGTACGACCCGGTCGTCGCCAGGATTTCGCAAAAGCATGCCGTCCCTGCGGCGCTGATCCATGCGGTCATCCAGGCCGAATCAAACTATGACAGGTTCGCCATATCCGACAAGGGGGCCATGGGGCTGATGCAGCTGATGCCGTCGACGGCCGCCCGCTACGGAGTCATGAACGTCTTCGACCCGGCCCAGAACATCGAGGGCGGCGCCAAGTACCTGAAGGACCTCATCAGGCTCTACGGACGGAGGACCGATTATGTGCTGGCGGCCTACAACGCCGGCCAGGAGGCGGTCCGGAGATACGACGGCATTCCGCCCTACCAGGAAACCAGGGACTACATCAGGCGTGTCCAGGCGGCCTACCCGAAGCCCCTGGTCCGAAAGCCCATCTACAAGTTCGTCGACGCCTCGGGACGAACGGTCCTGACCGACGACCCCGACTACGATTTGGGAAAAAAGACGCCCTCTTCGGGCCGCTGAGGCGCCGAGCCCCTCAGCGCGCGGCCCTGAGGAAACCCTTGATGGACAGGTTCCGGGGAAGGATCTCGAAGGTCGCGGGCAGGCGGCCGAGCTGTTCGCCGTCGAGCTCGAGCAGGACCGGGTCGCTCTCGACGGGGACGGCCTCGACCCGGCGGCCCCGGAGGAAGGCGATCTTGGGGTGGGACAAATGGCTGCCGTTCATGAGCCGCCAGCCGTGGAGGCAGAATTCCAGGAACTTCATGCTGCGGACGAGAATGCCGTCGAAGAGTCCGTCGTCCAACTCGGCCCGGGGGGCGATCTTCATTCCCTTGCCGAAAATCCTGCCGTTGGCGACGGCGCCGATGAGGTATTCGCCCTCCGGGATGGGCCGGCCGTCGACCCGGATGCGCACCTTCGGGCTCCGGTACTGGAGCATGGCTTCCACCAGGCAGCGGACATAGGAGGACGCCCTGCGCTCGAGCCGGCGCTGGTTGACGCGGCGGACAACCTCTCCGCCGACGCCGAAGTCCGCCACGTTGAGGAAGAACCTTTCGTCCTCGGCGTTGTCCCCCGTGGCGTAGCGCACCTTGCCGACATCCATCCTGACCGAGGGCGCCTCGATTATCACCTTCAGGGCGTTTTTCAGGCCCGGAGGAATACGCAGGCTCTTGGTCAGGTCGCAGCCCGTTCCGGCGGGAACCACCCCGAGCGTGGCCTCGGGGTTGATCATCAGGCGGTTCTCGAAGAAGCCGTTGGCGATCTCGTTCATCGTTCCGTCGCCCCCGACGCCGATGAGCAGGTCGCTGCCGTCCTTGATCGCCTGACGCGTGATCTCCGTGGCCTGGAACGGCTTCTCGGTGAACTCGTATTTGAATTCCCGGATGAAGGTCCCCAGGGCCTCCCGGATTTCCGCCCAGCGCTTCCGGGTCCGGCCCTGGTTCGAGGCGGGGTTGACGATGACTTGGGTCTTATGTCGCATCGGAGTGTCCTTGCGGCGGGGCGGGAGGCTGTTGGGAAGGCGGGGACGGCTTCTTGGCGCCGAAAACGGCGACGCCGATGACTCCCCCGAGGAGTCCCACGAGGGCCAGGACGGCGGCCAGCACGAACAGCCCGATCAGGAACCCCGCGACCGTGTAATTCGGCGGGGCGGCCAGCTGCTCCTTGAGCCTGTCCAGCTGGGGCAGCTGAGCCCCCGAGAACTCGGCCATACGGTCGGCCATGGTGCGCATGACGCTCCGGTTGATGCTTTGCAGGGGGGTCAGCCCGAGGAAGGCGTCGACCACGGCGGCGACGATTCCCGTCAGGGCCCCGACGACGGCCCCGTCTCCGGCCTTCAGGCCGGGCCCGGTCCTCGCGGCCAGCACCCAGGCCGCCAGAACGCCTCCGGGAATGAGCCAAAGGCAGCAGCACAGGTTTACGAAAGGCGTCATCAGCAGAACGCCGCTCGCCGCGCCGCCGATGAGCGCGGGGACAAGGTACTCGGGTTTGGCGTTGTCCATGGCTGCTCTTCGATTCGTCAAGAACAGTATTCTACCGTTTTATGCCGCCCATTGGCAAGACATGCCGGGCCGCCCGCCGCGAACGCACCCGGAGAACGAGTTCGGCCGCCCCCGGGACGAAGTAATAGGGGAGGGCGAGGCCCCAGACGAGCCCCGTCGCGATGCGCAGGCCCGGAGGCGAGGCCCAAAGGCCGGCGGCGCCGGCCAGGAAGTCCAGGCCCATCGGAAGCGACGACAGCACCACCAGCCGGGCCTTGGGCAGGGCCAGGCTGCCCCAGCCCCGGACAAAGGGATAGCCGGCCAGCCCGGCCAGGAACCCGGCGTAGATTCCGAGGCACCGGGCGCACACGGCCAGGGGGCAGCCATGAAAGACGAGGCACCGGTCCGGGATCTGGTGGCACAGGGGGGCGAAGACCGCGTACAGGAGGGCCGAAAGGGCTCCGGCGCCACGGCTCCTCAGGTAGGGAGCCAAAAAGATGGCCGCCAGCCAGGCCAGGATTCCGGGCACCGTCAGGGCGTAGACCAGGCCCACGGCGAGGCGAGCGCTTTTCGGCTGATTCGCTTTTTCCGGCTCGATCATGCCCTGTTCCCGGGAATGGGTATTTTAGGCTTTTCCGCCGCCCATGTCATTTTCGATTTGACACGGCGGAAAATCATTAGGTAAATTAGGCTCAAGGTGTTCGCATCGGAAAATCCTGAAACAGGGAGGATACGATGACCCTTTCCCGGAAAACAGTCCCGGCCCTGGCGGCGCTCCTGCTCCTGGTCACGGCCCCCGCCTTTTCCCAGACCGAAGAAGCCGGCAAGGTCCTGGCCGGCTCGGGCGGCGGCGTGCTGGGGCTCGTCATCTACGGGGCCGACAAGGCCGAGACGGCCAAGGCTTCGGCCCTGGCCCTGGCTGAAGATGTGGCCGCGGCGGCTTATCACGTGGTCAGTCAGGCCTATGACCTGGAGGCTTTCAACATCAAAGGCAAGAAGGTCAAGGTGGAGGGGGTGATCGGCGTCGATAAGGCGCACGACATCGTCCTGCTCAGGCTGAAGGGCAAGGCCGAGCCCCTGACGCTTCCCTCGTCGGACATCGCCGGGCTCAAGTCCGGGACGAGGCTGTTTGCCCTGGGCACGGACAGGAACGGGCAGATCGCAGTCTCCGAAGGGACGCTGAGGCGATTCCTGCAGGCCGGCCCCGGGCTGAAGGTCATCGACATGTCCCTGACCGCTCCCGACGAGTTTTCCGGAGGCCCGATCCTCGACCTGGACGGACAGCTCGTGGGAATGATGGTGGTTCTGGACCGCGGGATAAAGATCGGCCTGCCGGTCCAGCTTCTCGCCTCCGTACAGAGGTCGGCCAAGGCGACCGACTTCAAGTCCTTGGCACGGGAGAACTTTTTCGAAACCTTCGAGGGCGCCTCGCTGGCCGGCCGAACATCGGCGGCCATGGACGAGCTGACGTCGGCCCGGATGCACCTTGAAACCGCCGTCAAGCTGAACCCCTCGTTTCTCGAGGGATTCTGGCTCCTGGGGGCCGTTTATGACAGCCAGAGGGATTATGCCTCGGCGGTGAACGCCTATCGGAAGGTCACCGAGCTGGACGGGACGCGCGCCGACGCCTGGTACCGCCTGGGGTCGGTCCTGGCCAAGATGCAGAAGCAGCAGGAGGCCGCCGGAGCCCTGGAGAAGGCGGTGTCCATGGGCATCGAAAGCAAGGAAATCCATTTCGAGCTGGGCTCGGTCTATGAAGCCCTCGGCGATTTCGCCAAGGCGGCCTCGGCCTACGAGGCCTTCATCGCTTCGAAGCCCGAAGTCGCCTGGAACGGCTACCTTCGGCTCGGGCTCTGCCGGCTGGAACAGAAACAGTACGAGGAGGCGATCGCCGCTTTCCTGGAAGCCCGCAAAGCCCAGCCCAAGGACGTCAAGGTCAATTTCAGCCTGGCCGACGCCTATGAGAGGGCGGGCCGGCTGGACAAGGCCGAAGAGGTGTATTACGGCCTGGCCGAAATAAATCCCGCCGAAGCCAAGTCGTACTACGGACAGGCGCTGAGGATGTACAACACCGCGCAGGACTTCGCCAAGGCGATCGGTCCGGCCCGGAAAATTGTCGATCTCGAGCCGGACAACGTCGAGAACGTCTACAACCTGGGCCTGATGTATTTCCAGGTCCAGGACTACGCCCAGGCCGTGGAGGCCTTCAAGCAGTGCCTGGCGATCAGGCCGGAGCTGGCCAACGCCTGGTTCCAGATCGGCGCGGCCTATTACAACGAAAAGAAGTACAACGAGGCCATCGAGGCCTATACCAAGTTCACGGAGATGTCCCCGGATGAGTCCAACGGCTGGCTGAGCCTTGGGGTATGCTATATGCTCCTCAAGAAATTCGAGCAGGCGCTCGAACCGATGAAGAAAGCCGTGGATCTCAAGCCGGACAATCCCAATGCGCTCTACAACCTGGCCATCGTCTACCTGAACCTCAAGGACGCGTACAGCGCCAAGGACATCTACAACAAGCTCCTGAGCCTGGACCCGGCCACCGCGGAGAAACTCAAGAAGTATCTCCGCTGACCAGCTCCCGGGCGCGCGATCCCGAGACCGCCAAATTGACAGCCGGGAGCGTCTGTGCTAAAAATGACGCTTCGAGGCGCCATTTCCATATTCCTCTGCCGGCGGGCGCCTTATCCCGCCCGGCGGTCCGGCACGGACCTTAACGTGCTGAAAAACAAGCTCATCAGGCAGGACGGGCAGGTGGCGGAATGGCAGACGCGCTAGGCTTAGGACCTAGTTCCTGACGAAGGAGTGCGGGTTCGAGTCCCGCTCTGCCCATTCGCGAAGCACGCGGAACGGTCGGGTCCGGTTCCGCGTTCGCCGCGGCCATGAAAGAGAGATCAGCGATGGACGAAGAGAAAGCCACGGGCCGGCTCGCCGAGTTGAGCCCGAGCCGCCGGGAGATCGCCCTCGAGATCCCGGCTTCCCTGGTCGAGAAGGAATACGATAAGATCCTGGACGCGTATGCCGGACGGGTCAAGATTCCCGGTTTCCGGAAGGGACACGCCCCGCGGGCCATGGTCAAGAACCTCTTCGATCACGAGATCCGGCACGACGTTTACGATGCGGTCGTCCCCCGGTCCGTCGACGAGCAGCTCGAGATCCATCATCTTCATCCCGTGAACGTTCCCGAGATCCGGGATTTGAAGGACCAGCCGGGGCAGCCCCTGCGCTGTACGGTCGCCTTCGAAGTCATGCCCGCCTTCGAGCTTCCGGACACGCGCGACATCAGGATTCCCAGGCCGGAAGGGGCGGTCGGCGACGCCGAGGTGGAGAAAGCCCTGGACGACCTGAGAGCCCGGGCGGCGGAGTACCTGCCCGTCGAGGGCAGGGGAGTGGCCGACGGCGATTACGTGGTCGCCGAGATCCAGGGGCGGGACCTCGAAACCCGCCGCATGTTGCCCGCCGAGAAGGCCGTGGTCCTGGCGGGAAAGGCCGACAACGAGCCGACCCTGAACGAGAACCTCGCCGGGATGAAGGCCGGAGAGGAGCGCCGATTCCAGGTCTCTTATCCTCCGGACGCCCCCAATCGAAGGCTGGCCGGCAAGAATATCGAGTACAGGCTCAAGGTCACCGAGATCAAGGAAAAACGGCTGCCCGACCTGGGCGATGAATTCGCCAAGTCCCTGGGGGACTTCGCCGGGCTGGGGGACCTGAGGGGGAAGGTCCGGCGGGAGCTCGAAGAGGACCGGGAGAAATCCAACCGCAGCGCCGCCGCCTCGGAGGTCCTCAAGGAAATCGCCAGGCGCGTGAACCTGGAGCTTCCCGAGTCGCTGATCGAGAAGGAGAGTCTGGCCATCCTGAAGCGCCTGCTGGAGAGCGTCCGGACTCCCCGGCTCAGCGCCCAGGCTCTCGAGGAAATCAAGGCCCGGGCCAGGCAGCAGGCCGTGGAGCAGCTGACCAACCACCTGATCCTGGAAAAGATCGCGGCCCGGGAGGGGATCCAGGTCAGCGAACAGGACATCGAGCTCGAGATCCGGAGGCTGGCCCAGGCCAACAAGGTCCCCGTGACCTATGTGACTGACGCCGTCAACCGGGAGGGCCGGCGGGAGGAGTTGCGCGAGACCATCCTGCTCCGGAAAACAGTTGACTTTTTGGCCGGAAGCGCTATAATAAGTTAACCTAAGCACGTTCAGATGCTCATATTCCCCTTGAACCCGTCAGAAAAGCAATAAATCCCGGCTCAGAAGCCAAGGGCGTGAGCCGCGTCATCGACGATCAAAGGCCCCTACGGGCCTGGAGCTGAATCATGCAGGATTCCATGGAACATTCCGAGGTCCTCAGGAACATCCCGCTCATCCCCCTGAGGGACCTGGTGGTCTTTCCGGCCACTCTCGTGCCGTTCATCGTGGGCCGGTCCTCCTCCGTCCAGGCTCTGGAAAAGGCCGCGGAAAACGACAAGTTGATCTTTCTGGCCGCCCAAATGGATGCCTCGATCGACAATCCCACCCCCAAGGACATCTACTCCGTCGGGGTGACCGCCAAGATCATCCGGACCATCAAGTCGGATGAGAAGAACATGAAGGTCATCGTGGAGGGCAAGAGCCGGGCCCGGATCGTCGAGTATCTGAGCACTTTCCCGTATTACCAGATCCTGGCCAAGGTGATCAAAGAGGTGGACGACCGGGTCCCAGAATCGCGGGATCTGCTGAAGAGGGTCCTGGCTCTTTTCGAGGACTATCTGAAGCTCAACCAGAACGCCAACCTCGACTCGATCATCCCCGCCCTCCGGGAAAACACGACCGACCGGATCACCGACATCATCGCCTCGCACGTTTATATGCCCCTGGAAGAGAAACAGAACCTTCTCGAGACCGTCAACAGCCAGGAAAGGCTTCGCCGCCTGAATTATGTCCTGGAGAACGAGATCCTCAAGCTCCATTCCTCGTTCCAGAAGGAACCCCAGAGGACGGGGCGGCGGAGGCCGACCTACAAGGATTCCAGCCAGAAGATCTTCCCTCCGGGCTCGTCGGGTTTCCGGAAGGAAGACCAGCCCAACGAGGTCGAGGAGTTGCGGCAGAAGGTCGCCAAGGCCAAGATGCCCCAGGATGCCGAGGAGAAGGCCTACAAGGAGATCGAGCGGCTGGAGTCCATGCCGCCCATGTCGGCCGAGGCCACGGTCAGCCGCAACTACCTGGACTGGCTTCTCTCCCTGCCCTGGAACAAGAAAACGCGGGAGAAGAGGAGCCTCGAGGAGGCCGAGCGGATTCTCAACGAAGACCATCACGGCCTCGATAAGGTCAAGGAACGGATCCTCGAATACCTGTCGATCCGCCAGCTGGTCAGGAATCCCAGGGGCGTCATCCTCGGGTTCATCGGGCCGCCGGGCGTCGGCAAGAGCTCGCTCGGCAAGTCCATCGCCAGGGCCACCGGCCGGAAATTCGTCCGGCTGTCCCTGGGCGGCGTCCGCGACGAGGCCGAGATCCGGGGCCACCGCCGGACGTACATCGGCGCCTATCCCGGCCGGATCGTCCAGATGATCAAGCGAGCCGGGACGCGCAACCCGGTCTTTCTCCTGGACGAGGTCGACAAGATGAGCATGGACTTCCGGGGCGATCCCGCCTCGGCCCTGATGGAAGTCCTGGACCCGGAGCAGAACAACACCTTTCTGGACCACTACATCGACACCGACTTCGACCTCTCGCAGGTCATGTTCATCGTGACCGCGAACATGCTCGACCCGGTTCCCAAGCCCCTCATCGACCGGATGGAGGTCATCCGCCTTCCCGGCTATACGGAGGACGAAAAGCTCCAGATCGCCAAGCGGTTCCTCCTGCCCAAGCAGATGCAGGCCCACGGCCTGTCGGAAGCCAATATCCGGATCACCGACCAGGCCCTGGTCAAGCTCATCCAGGGCTACACCCGCGAGGCCGGCGTCCGGAACCTGGAGCGGGAGATCACGACGATCTGCCGGAAGGTGGTGAAGAAGGTCGTCCAGTCGACCCGGGACCACAAGGAAAAGGTCACACCCAAGAACCTGGAGGCCTTCCTCGGCATCCCCAAGTTCCGCCGCTCCGAGTTCGACACGAAGGACGAGGTCGGCGTGGCCACCGGGATGGCCTGGACCGAGTTCGGCGGCGAGCTCCTGAGGTTCGAGGCCACCAAGATCCATGGCAAGGGGAATTTCACCCTGACCGGCCACCTCGGCGAGATCATGCAGGAGTCCGCTCAGGCCGCGTTCAGCTTCGTCCGGGGTAAAATCTACGAGCTGGACATCGCCCGGGACCTCCATCGGAACTTCGACATCCATGTCCATGTCCCCGAGGGCGCGACCCCAAAGGAAGGGCCCTCGGCCGGGATCACGATCGCCACGGCCATCATCTCCCTCCTGACCGATATTCCCGTCAGGAAGAATGTGGCCGTGAGCGGGGAAATCACGCTCAAGGGCAAGGTCCTTCCGGTCGGCGGAATCAAGGAGAAGCTCCTGGCGGCCTACCGGGAGGGCATCCGGGAGGCCATCCTGCCGGTAGACAACAAACCGGACCTCAAGGATCTGCCCAAGGTCCTCAGGCAGAACATGAGCATCCACCTGGTCGAGACCATGGAAGAGGTGCTGACGCTGGCCCTGGCCCGCGAGCTGCCGAAAAAAGCCGCCGGCGGGGGCCGGGAGGCGCTCACCCTCGAGCCCGCGGGGACCAGGGGAGCGGAGGACGAGGCGGCGAAGGAGCCGCCCCTCACCAACTAGCCCTTATCGGCGCCCGGCCGCCTGCCGCCGAGACGGCATAAAATCGATTGACGCGGTCTTGGACAAATAAGTCACAGAGAGGTAAGCGATGAAAGAATACAACCTTGTGGACCTGGAAGAGAAGGACGTTGCCGGCCTGCGCAAGGTGGCGGTGGGCATGGGCATGGCCGAGGAGGAGGTCGAGGAATCGACCAAGCACAGCCTGCTCTTCAGGATCCTGGAGGCCCAGGCCAAGAAACAGGGACTGCTCTTTTCGGAGGGCGTCCTGGAGTGCCTGGACGACGGATTCGGCTTTCTCCGGGCTCCGGAGTTCAGCTACCTGCCGAGCCAGGACGACATCTATGTCTCGCCCTCCCAGATCCGGAAATTCCAGCTTCGCACGGGGGATACGATCTCGGGCGTCGTGAGGGCGCCCAAGAACGGCGAAAAGTACTTCGCCCTGATCAAGATCGAGGCCGTCAATTTCATGCACCCGGACGTGATCATCGAGGAACGCCGCAACGTTCACTTCGAGGGACTGACGCCTCTCTATCCCTTCGAGATGATCAAGCTCCAGGACGGCAACCAGAAGAACATGAACGCCCGGGTCATGGAGTTGCTGACGCCCATCGGCAAGGGCCAGCGCGGCCTGATCGTCTCGCCGCCCAGGGCCGGCAAGACGACCCTGCTCAAGACCGTCGCCAAGTCCATCGAGAAGAACCACCCCGAGATATTCCTGATCGTCCTCCTGATCGCCGAGCGGCCCGAGGAGGTCACGGATTTCAAGCGCAGCGTCAACGGCGAAGTCGTGGCCTCGACCTTCGACGAGCCGCCGACGCGCAACGCCCAGGTCGCCAACATCGTCCTGGAGAAGGCCAAGCGGTTGACCGAGATCAAGAGGGACGTCGTCATCCTGCTCGATTCGATCACCCGGCTGGCCCGGGCCCACAACTCGATCGTGCCGCCCTCGGGCAAGGTCCTGTCGGGCGGCATCGACGCCAACGCCCTGCACAAGCCGAAGAAGTTCTTCGGCTCGGCCCGCAAGGTCGAGGAAGGCGGCAGCCTGACCATCATGGCCACGGCCCTGGTCGACACGGGAAGCCGGATGGACGACGTCATCTTCGAGGAGTTCAAGGGGACGGGCAACATGGAGATCAACCTCGATCGCAGGCTCGTCGACAAGCGGGTCTTTCCGGCCATCGACATCAGCCGGTCCGGGACCCGGAAGGAGGAGCTGCTGATCGAGGAGCAGGAGCTGAACCGGATCTGGATCCTCAGGAAGGTGCTCAGCCAGATGAACGAGGTCGAGGCCATGGAGCTGTTGATCGACAAGCTGAGCAAGACCAAGACCAACCAGGATTTCATGAACGCCATGAGCAAGGGTCTGTGAGCCCGGGACCGTGAAAACGATAGGCCTCCTGGGCGGCATGACTTGGCATTCGACCGTCGACTACTACCGCCTGATCAACGACGGCGTCCAGGCCCGCCTGGGGGGAGCCCATTCCGCCTCGATCGTCATGTGGTCCGCGGATTTCGCGCCGATCGAGGCCATGCAGGAGGCCGGGCAGTGGGACGAGATGGCCCGGCTCCTGGCCGGGGCGGCGGAACGGGTCGAGGCGGCCGGGGCCGAGGTCCTGGTCCTCTGCACGAATACCATGCACCGCCTGGCGGAAGACATTTCGGCGGCCGTCCCGATCCCGCTTCTCCACATCGCCGACGCCGCGGCCGGGGCCGTCAAGGCGCGGGGTCTGGGCAAGGTCGCCCTCCTGGGCACGCGCTTCACGATGGAGCAGGATTTCTACAGGGGGCGTCTGGAGAAGAACCACGGTTTCGAGGTTATCGTGCCCGACGAGGCGGGACGCGCGACAGTCCACGACGTCATCTACCGGGAGCTCGCCGTGGGCGTCATCCGGGAGGAATCGCGGCGGGCCTACCAGGCCGTCATCGAGGGTCTGAAGCGGCGCGGCGCCCAGGGGGTCATCCTGGGCTGCACCGAGATCCCTCTCCTCATCACGCAGCGCGACACCGATATCCCGGTCTTCGATACGACGGCCCTCCATGCCACGGCCGCGGTGGATTTCGCCCTGGCGGCCTGAACCCGGGCCCGGACCGGGTTCCCCCGGCGCGGCGCCCGAAGGGCAAGAGCGCCGGTCTTGATTCTCGGTGATTTGGAGAGAAAACCGGCGTTCTTATGAACAGTTCAGGCTAAGGACCCCGGACCTCGTGGTCCCTGACGGCCTTGAGCGATTCGATCAGGTGCGAGGCGTCCTTCCGGGTCAGGTGATCCAGGTCGGCCCCCCTGTAGTACTTGCGAATGAAATTCCCGAGATGATCCCCGCTCCACCCGAGCTGCCTGGCCAGGGCCTTGATGAAGAGCTTTTGCTTCAAGGTCATGCCGTAGGGGTTGGCCCGGTAGTACCGGCTGCGAACGAAGTAGGACATAAGTCTCCGGAAGCCGGCCTCGTCCAGATCCCTGGCGCTCCGGGCCCCTGCGACCCGCTCCAGGATGCACCGGTAGTCCCGGTCGGCCAGGCCAAGCTCCTTCTTGACGATGTGAATGAGGGCCAGCTTCTTTCTGTCCATGCCGGGTCGTCCTCGGTCGTCCCCGGCCCTGGGGCCGGGACTCCCTATAGGGAAGACGCTCGCCTCCTTCTCCATTTCTCGAAACGGGCCAGGGCCTCGTTCAGGTCCAGCCGTTTCTCGAACAGGTCGGCCCACGGATCCCCCCGGTCGGCCAGGCGCTCCGGGACCGTGCGGATGTTGAAATCGAGAGGGTCCAGCCCGGGACCGACCTCCTTCCACGCGAGGGGCGTCGAGATGGGCGCCCCCTCCCTGGGCCGCAGGGCGTAGGGGGCCGCCATCGTCGCCTCCCGCCGGTTCTGGAGGTAGTCCAGGTAGACCCGGCCCTTTCGCTCGTCCGGGTTGCGCCGAAGGCTCGTCAGCCGGGGATGCCGGCGATGGACGAGGAGGCACACGAGATGGGCCAGCTCGCGGGCCTGCTCGTGGCTGAATCGCGGCAGGAGTGGAACATAGACGTGCATGCCCTTGCCCCCCGACGTCTTGCAGAAGGCCGGGAGGCCGAACTCGTCCAGGGATGTCCGGGCCGCGAGGACGGCCTCGACGACCGAGGCAAAGGGAGTTCCGACCGGGTCGAAATCGAGCACCGCGTAGTCCGGACTGTCGGGCTGCCGGAAGGTCGAGTTCCAGACGTTGATCTCAATGCAGCCCAGATTGGCCAGGTAGAGCAGGGTATCCCTGTCCTGGCAGACGAGGTACTCGAGCTCCCGGCCCCCCGAGGCGATCTTCACGGTCTCGACCCATGGCGGGGGAGGGGTCCGGGTGACATCCTTCTGGAAAAAGCTCTTTCCCGCGATGCCGTCGGGGTGCCGGTTGAGCGTTTCGGGCCGGTCCTTGAGGTACGGCAGTATCCAACGGGCCATCCGCGCGTAGTACTCGACCAGGTCGCCTTTGGTGAAGCCCGCCTCCGGCCAGAAGACCTTGTCGAGGTGCGTCAGGGAGGCCCTGGTCTCGACGTCGGGCCCTCTTTTCTCGACCGTCCCTGAGGCCGGCCGGGCCCGCTCGCGCCGGACGTCCCGGGCCTCCTTGTCGTCCCTGAGGCCGACGAAGACGGGCTGCCTCATGCGTCCTTCGGCGGTCCATTCCGCGAACTCGACCTCTCCGACCAGCCGGGGCTCGACCCAGGTCACGGGAAGGCCGATCCGGGGCCTCCGCGGGAACGGGCAGCGGTCCGTGACCAGCGTCCGCATCTTCCCATAAACGTCCTCGAGCCTCCCCTGGCCGAAGCCGGTCCCGACCCGCCCGATGTAGACCATCTCACCGTCCGTGTAGACTCCCAGGACCAGGGACCCGAAGAACTGGCGGGAGCCCCGGGGCGCGGTGAACCCGGCGATCACCGCTTCCTGCCTTTTCCGGGTCTTGATCTTCAGCCAGTCCAGGCTCCGGACGCCCGGGAGATAGGGGCTCGAAAGGTTCTTGGCCAGGACTCCTTCCAGCCCGCTTCTTTCGGCGGCGCGGAAGAAGGCCCGGCCGGCCCTCTCCACAGCCTCGCTCAAGCGCACGGACGGCGAGACCGGAAGCACCCGCTCCAGGATCGCCCGCCGGCGGCGGAGCGGCAGCCCCCGGAGGTCGTGGCCCGCCGCATAAAGGACGTCGAAGACATAGTAGACAATCGGGGCCTCGGACGGGCCCCGGGCGTTCTGGAGCTTCTGGAAATCGGGCCGTCCCCGGCTGTTCAGGGCCACGATTTCGCCGTCGAAAAGGGCATCCCGGGACGATCCGCGCAAGGCCTCGGCCACCGTAGGGAACCGCTCGTTCTGGTCGTTGCCGCGGCGCGAATAGAGGCGGACCCGGCCGTTCCGGATCTCCGCCAGCGTGCGGTAGCCGTCCCATTTCACCTCGAAGGCCCAGCCGCGCCTGTCGAACGGGCGGTCGACCAGCGTCGCCAGCATCGGCTTGACCCCGCGGGGCAGCGGGGCCCTGACGGCCCCCCTGAAATCTGGACGCCCAGGGTGAGCGGGGGGACCCGGCGCGGAGGAGGCGGCGGGTCCGCGGGGGAGGGGCCGATGCGGGCTCGGGCGTCCCATCGGATGGCTCCCGAAGCCGGCTAGTGCCGGGTCGCGGACAGGCTGTCCTTGAGCTTGGCCAGGATGTCCTCCACTTCGGTTTCCCGGGGTTCCGGCTCCTCGCGGACATGAGCGGGCTTGCCCTTCCTTTTGGCGGCGATGATATTCCGCAGCCGGGCGGCGTAGGTGTCCTTGAAGGCCTCCGGCTTGAAGGAGCCCTCGAATTTCCTGATGAGCTCCAGGGCCAGGTCCATCTGCTTCCCGGGGACGGAGGAGGCCCCGGCCGGCAGGTCGAGCTCCCGGGTGTCCCGCAGGGAGTCGACAAACCGCAGCAATATCAGCAGGATCACCCGGCCCTCGGGCTTCAGCATGACGACATGCTCGCGGTTCCTGAGGACGAAAGTCCCGATCCCGACCTTCTTCGACCTGGCCATGGCCTCCCGGAGCAGGGCGTAGGTCTTGTGAGCTTTTTTCTGGGGCTCCAGGTAATACGGCTTGTCCATGAGCTTGGGGGGGACATCCTTTTCGTCGACGAAGACCTCGAGCTCGATCGCGTACGATCGCTTGAGGTCGGCCTTTTTGAAGTCCTCCTCGTCGAGGACGACATAATCTCCGTCCTGGTACTCGTAGCCCTTGACGAGGTCTTCGTAGGGAACCTCCTCGCCCGTGACCCGGCAGACCTTCTTGTACTGGATGGGGCACAGGTCGTCCTTGCGCAGGTAGGTCATCTGATGGACCTCGGGCTTGACGGCGACGTAGAGATTGACGGGGACGTTGACCAGCCCGAAGCTGATCATTCCGGACCAAGCTGGACGCATGAGGACCTTCCTTCTCGCAGGGGGGCGGAGCGATATTACCCACCCTCTCCGACCTTCTCAAATCATAAGGCGGGGCCGCGGGGATGTCAAGACGGCCCCGGTCGAACGGGACGCCAACCTGAAGCGTATCGGGGGAGGGGCCGGGTCTTTCCACCAGAGATGCCTTACAGAAACCGACACCGAGTCCGGACAACCGTCCGTCGTCTTTATATTAAATGTATGACGCAGATGAAAGCACTGACTATCTATAAGATAATACTTAGGTTAAATTATATCCGGAGGCCTGTAGCCGTCATGAATTTAAGGATCGGCAAGCCAAAGCACTTTCCAGACCCCTTAATGGTTCCCAACGACTCGGCGGAGCACCGCTCGAGCCCCGGAGGTGGCCGTTTTTGGCGGACAGGGAATCGCCTCGAAAGGAGACGCGGAGCGTAGACCGATCCGAAAATCGGGCCGGCCGCGCGCCTATAAAGCCCCGGCCAGCCTCGGGGTTGGTCATTGGCCGTGGAACGGCGACCGCATGAACGGGATTAAGCCAAAGAACGATCCGGGCGGCCGGGGAAAAAGCCGACCACGTTGTGAAAGAGATGGACAGGCGCCGATTTCGAGGGCAAGAGGCCGCAAAAGGGCCCATGGCGGAGGGAGAGAAATGCCGCGCGTTTCCGGCGAGAAGGCTCATCGACCCCGCCCAAAAATACGTTGGGCGCGATAAAGCGGTTATTCACAGGTGCCCAAGGATTGTGCCAGGACATATCCACAGGGTGTGGAAACGGGGAGGCGCGGTGCAAACAAACAAGATAGCCGGGCCCCTTTAAATGAGTCGCATAAGATATATTATGTCAACTAACATCCTGGGGCAATCCCTGCCGGGGTTTCCCTATAAGCCAGGCCGGATCAAGTTGTTGCTATTGATTCCCGTTTGTCCGGAAGGGTTGATTGCCGTTTGCCCGAATACTTTCCCAGCCCTGCTGCCGATGGCCCCCGGGAGCGGTTTCAAACGTGCGCCTCAGATGCGGCGTCAGGATGCCGATTTGGACTTGAGGCGACTGATGATGTCTTCGAGAATGTCGATGATTTCGGCCCGGGACACGGTTTGTTTCTTGAACTCGAGCCGCATCCGGAACTTGTCGGTGTCGTCCGGCACGAAATTGAACACGAAATACTTGAGCTTCTTGGTCTTTCCTTTGAGGTACTTGGAAAAATCGCGCGTGTCCTCCCTGGTCAGGCGCCGTTGGGAGATCTCGCGGACGAGCTGCAGCATGTCGTCTTCGGTTTTTTGTTTGGCGATTTCGATGATCGTCGTGCGGCTGAAGCCGCCGGCTCCCTTGATCAGGTCACGGACATTGCCGGGAATGCGGGCCATGGACAGGATCTCGGTAATGGTGGACCGGGCCTTGCCGATCTTGTCGGAAACCTGTTGGTGGTTGTAGCTGTAGAGGTCGATGAGCGACTGGAGGCCGTCGGCCTCTTCAAAGATGTCGAGGTCTTTTCTTTGGAGGTTTTCGATGAGGGCGATTTCCATGGCCTCGTTTTCCTCGACCTGCATTTCGATACAGGGAATCTCGGCCAGCCCCAGGTTCTTGGAGGCCACGAAACGCCTCTCCCCGGCGATGATTTCGAAGCGGTCCCCCTTGGAGCGGACGAGGATCGGCTCCAGGACGCCTTTGGACTTGATGGAGTCCATAAGTTCCTGGATATTTCCCAACTCGCTTCGGGCCTGGTGAGGGTTCGGGTCGATGCGCTCCGTGCGGATCATCCTGATGCGCGGGCCGAGCGAGCGGTCGGAGATCAGGTCGACAAAATGGCCGTCGTGCCTCATCCCCACGGTTTCGGGCAGTCCAGACCTCTTAGCTTTTTGCACGTTCCAAAATCTCCTCGGCGACTTTCTTGTATTGCTCTGCCCCGATCGAACTCGGAGCGTATGTGAAAATGGATTCCTTATAGGCCGGGCTCTCCTCGAGCTTGACACTCTTGGAAATGCTGGTCTTGAAGAGCTTGGGCCCGAAGACGCCCCTAATGCGCTTCACGACATCGCGAGCCAGGTTGGTTCGCTTGTCGTAGAGGGTTATGAGGACGCCGAGGATCTTCAAGTTCGGGTTGGCGATGCGCCGAACCTTTTCGATGGTTTCCAGGAGGTCATCCGTACCCTCCAGGCAGAGATACGACGATTGGATGGGGATCAGGATCGCGGTCGCCGCTACGAGCGCGTTCAGAGTGATCAGCCCGAGAGTCGGCGGGGTGTCCATAAGGATGAATTGGTATTTGTGCTTGATCGGCTCGAGGGCGTCCTTGAGACGAAAATGACCGTCGATCTCGCCCAGAAGCGCGGGTTCGAGCTTGGCCATGGAGATGCGGGCGATGGCCAGGTCAAGCCCGGGAATGTTCGACTTGACGACGATGTTGTCGATCCGCGATTTTTTGTCGATAAGGACGTCATAAAGCGATTTCTCGTAGCGGGACGGATCGGCAACCGTGGAGATCGTGCTGTGGGCCTGAGGGTCCATATCGATGAGCAGGACTTTCTTTCCCAGCAAGGCCAGGGCTGCGGACAGGTTGATCGAAGTCGTGGTTTTGCCGACCCCGCCCTTTTGATTGGTGATAGCAATGATCAACGGCCTCTCCCTCCAAGACGCATTGCCCGCAAGGATTATTTATAATGAATGAGGGACGGAAAATCAAGGCTTTTTTCTGCGAACCGAAAATTGTCGGCATGCCGACAATGGATGTTAGTCCATGATAAATAACGAGTTACAGTGATTGGTGCAGGCTGACGCCAGTGGATATGGGATGGTGCCGGGGCGGCGCGGCGCCGGGGTCGAATAGAAGCGGAAGATAGGAAGGGGATACGGGTAGCTGCGGGGGGCCTGCTCCCCTCTCCCTTTTCAAACCGGGCTTGGGGGCGTTCGATGGTGTCTGGCGGCCGGGTGAATGACCGTCCATACTGAGGGTAAGAATGGCGCGGCCGGATCGCCTTTGGTGCCGGCGAGCTGTCCTTCGCGGCTGCTGAGAGGCTGTCGTCGGGCGTCGGTCTATTTATTCGGGAGGGGTATCTTAGTTCGGGACGACGATTCGTGGCCCGGAATTGAGCGCGGGACGAAAGCTTCCGGCGGGGCGGCAAAGCGCTGGGGGGGGGCCATTTTATCGTGGCTGGCACAATCCTCCTAGGCTTAAGTAATTGATAATAAATGAAATACTATAAGCTGTTGATAACAAACAAAATAAGTAAATTGGGATCGGATCCCGTCGCGCGCGGAAATGGCGGAGGAGGAAATGGCCCGGGGCCGGCCCGCCCGAGCAGCCGCTCGACGGGCATTAACGGCTCAGCGGCCGCCTATCTGCAGGGCGGCCACCCTGAACGTGGGGCCCGCCATGCTCCGGAAGGGATCCCGGTCGTTTGCAACCATGTCGAGGCCGTTCAGAATCTCTTCGGCCGTGCCTGCTATGGTCAGGCCCTTGACCGGGTATGCGATGGTCCCCTTTTCGATCCAAAAGCCGGATGCGCCGCCGCTGAAGTTGCCGTTGACAGGGTTGATTCCGTAACCCGTGACTTCCTTGACGAGCAGGCCCCGGCCGGTGGCGGCAACTATCGCCTCCGGGGAGGTTGGCCCGTTGGCCATGTAGAAATTATGGGAGCCGATGCCCGGGAGGCTGGTGAAGCCGGGGCGGGAGGCGTTGCCCGTGCTTTCGACCCCTGCCCGCCTGGCCACAACAGTATTGTACATGAAGCCCCGGAGGACGCCCTTGTCGACGATGGCCCTTTTTCGGGTGGGGACCCCCTCCCCGTCGAAGGGCGCGCTGGCCGGGCCCCTCTCGAGCGTTCCGTCGTCGATGAGGGTCAGGAGCTCCGAGCCGATCTTTTGGCCGAGCCGCCCGGCCAGAAAACTGGCGCCCTGGAGGACGCTTTCGCCGTCCACCGCCCTCAGGATCCCCCCCAGGAGGGCGTAGGCGGCGTCGCTGTCGAAAACAACGGCGGCCCTCTGCGTCTTGACCTCGCGGGGGTCGAGCATTTCATACGCGTCCCGGGCGGCCTTGGCGGCCACTTCCTCCGGGCTCGTGAGGTCGGCGAAGAACCTGCGGTTGCAGGATTTGCCACCGGAGGACTTCTGCTCGCCCTTTTCGGCCACGACGGAAACCCCGAAGCCGCAGGATGTCGAGCGGCGGCTCTTGACGAGGCCGTTGGAATTGGCCAGGAACACCTCTTGCTCCGACTCCCCATAGCCCGAACCGGCGCTCCGGGTGATGCGCGGGTCTTTCATGGCCAGTTTCTCGACGTTCTGGGCCAGTTCGATCTTCCGGTCCATGGGGAGGGCGGCGATCTCGGGGTCGTAGAGGCCGGACACGGGCGTTACGCCCCGGTCGTCCGGAAGGACGTTGGCCGGGTCGGCGGTCGTGATTCCCGCATAGGTCACGGCCTGGGACACGGCCCGGTCCAGCGATTCGTCTCGCAGGTCGTTCGAGCTGGCGAAACCCAGCCGGCCCTTGACGAATACCCGGATTCCCGCGCCCGAGTCGGCTGCCTCCTGGACGGTTTCGATGTCGCCGTTCCGGACTTCGAGGCTCAGATTACGGCCGGTTTCGATATAGCTTTCGGCCGCCTCGGCGCCTTTCTTGAGACACCTCTTGACGAGGTCCTCGGAAAGCCCTTTATAGTCTGGAGCCATGGTCTTCTCCTTTCTCTGCCCGGTCTTCTAGCGGGCTTTTGTTCCGCCGACGTTGATGCCCCGGATGCGGACCGTCGGCTGCCCGGCGTTCACCTCGGCAGCCTGGCCCTTGCCGCATATCCCGGGTCCGAAGTCCAGGTCGTCGCCGACCGCGTCGATGGCGTTGATGACATCGAGGCAGTTGCCGATCAGGGTCGCTCCCCTGACCGGGGCCGTTTTCCTGCCGTTCTCTATCATGTAAGCCTCCCGGCAGGTGAAATTGAAGACGCCGTCAGTCGGGTTCACGCTCCCCCCGCTCAGGCTCTGCACGTAGAGCCCGCTGCCGGTGGAGGCGAGGATGTCCCCGGGCTTGTCCTTGCCTTTGTCGATGAACGTGTTGGTCATCCTGGGGATCGGAATGTAGCGGAAGCTCTCCCTCCGCCCGTTCCCGGTTCGGGACGTCCCCAGTTGCCTGGCCGAGAGGACATCGGTCATGAACTTCTCCAGGACGCCCTCCCTGATCAGAACGTTGCGCTGCATCGGGGTGCCCTCGTCGTCGAAATTGGTCGTGCCCCTGGCGCAGGGCATCGTTCCGTCGTCGACCATCGTGAACACGGCGCTGGCCACCTTCCGGCCGAGTTTTCCCGTGAACACTCCCGTCTTGCGGGCGATGTTGTCGGCTTCGAGGGGATGGCCCACCGCCTCGTGCACGAGGACCCCTCCCCAGCCGTTCTGCATGACCACGTCCATCGCCCCCGCCGGGGCGTCCTTGGCCTCGAGCATGGCCACCGACTCCCTGGCGCAGGCCCGGGCCACTTGCTCGGGTGTCACGTCGTCGAAGAGCTCGAGCCCGGCATGACGGCTCAGGCGTTCCCTCCCCATGTGGGAGGCGCCGCCTCCGACCCCCAGGGCCTGGACGATGAAAAAAATGAGGGGCAGGTCGTCGCTGAGCAGGAGCCCCTCGCTGTTGGCGACGGTCCTGCCGCGGATTTCGTCGTAGTAATCGACCGAGGCCATCTTGATCCTGGGGTCGTAGGACATGGCCGCGTCGTGGGCGCGTTTGACGATGTCCAGGCGCCGCTCGTCGGCCATCTCCCCGAGCGGGATCTTGACGGTGATGTAGTCCGGCCTGTCCTGCCGGCGCAGGGCGGCGGGGCTTGCGCCTCGGCCCCCGCGGGCGATGGCGGAGGCGACCTCGGCCGCCCTCAGGAGCCGGTCCTCCGTGATCTCGTCGGTGTACGCGAACCCCGTCTTGTCCCCGGAAATGACTCTGACGCCGACCCCCTGGCTGATGCCGAAGACCGCGCTCTTGAACTTGCCCTCCTCCATGAGGATGGAGCGCGAAATCCGGTTTTCCAGGTAGACGTCGGCGAAGTCGCCTCCCCGGGCCAGGGCCCGGTCGATCGTTTTGGCCAGCAGGTCGGGGTCGGCCGCGGGGGCTCCCGCCTGCGGCTGGGGGACCTGCGGCGAGCGGCCGCAACGGGCCAGAAACGCGGGCCCGGCGGCCAGGACGGCCCCGCCTTTGAGGCCGATCTCGAGGAACCGGCGGCGCGTCAAGTCGTCGTTAGGCGAACGCGGGCGTGTCATCGATCACCTCCTGGATGGAATGCTGCAAAGGCAGCCGTGAGGCCCGATTATAACCCAGGCCGGTTTCCACAGGAAGATAAATATCCTGTGCACTCGGCCCCGAAAATCCGTACAATGGGGCCGCGGACGATGACCGGACTGGAAGGCGGCGAACCCCGGTTCCTGAGGCGGATGGGCCTCCTGGACACCGCCTTTCTGGTCGTCGGTGCGGTGGTCGGGTCCGGCATCTTCCTGACGCCGGGCATCATCGCGGCCGGCCTCCCCTCCCCCGGTTTGCTCCTCGCGATCTGGCTGGCCGGGGGCCTGATCACGCTCTGCGGAGCCCTGACCTTCGGAGAGCTGGGGGCCATGTTTCCCCAGGCCGGCGGACAGTACATCTACCTCCGGGAGGCCTACGGACCGTTGTCCGCCTTCCTTTTCGGGTGGGGATTTTTCTGGTTCATCATGTGCGGCGGCCTGGCCGCCCTGGCGGTCGCGTTCGCCGAGTTCCTGGGTTCTTTCGTTCCCGTCCTTTCGACGGGAACCCGGCTGGCGGAGACGACGGTATTCGGCATGACCTACACCCTGTCCGCCGGCCAGCTCGTGGCCGCCGCGGCCATCCTGATCCTGACTCTCCTCAACTCCGGAGGGATCCGGAGCGGAGTGGTCGTCCAGAACATCCTCACGTTTTTCCGGATCGGCGCGGTGGTCGGGCTGGTCGGGTTGGGCATCGTCTTCGGGACCAAGGCGGGGGGGACCAACTTTCACCCCCTCTTCCCGGCCGGCCCCGGGTTCCCGGCGATCCTGCAGCCGCTGGGACTGGCCCTGGTCGCCGTGTTCTGGACCTACGACGGCTGGTACGCAGTCAACTGCACGGCCGAGGAGGTCCGGGACCCCGGCCGAAACATTCCCCGCGGTCTCGCGCTCGGCGTCCTGGGGATCACGGTCCTCTACGTCCTCGTCAACCTGGTGTATCTCCTGGCCCTTCCGCTCGAGAGCATGAGGGGAGTCGTCCGGGTGGGCGAGCTGGCCGCGGTCGGGCTCTTCGGGCCCGGCGTGGGGGCGGTGATCGCCGCGGTAATCATGGTCTCCGTGTTCGGCTGCCTGAACGCCAACATCCTCTTCGGCCCGAGGGTTTTCTATGCCATGGCCAGGGACGGTCACTTTTTCCGGTTCATGGGAGGGCTGAGCTCCCGGACGCACGTTCCCGTCCCGGCCCTCTGGGGCCAGGCGGCATGGGCCGCCGTCCTGTGCCTCTCGGGCACTTACCAGGCGCTCTACGAATACATGGTCTTTGCCCTGCTGGTCTTCTTCGCCGCCACCGGCTTGGCCGTGTTCGTCCTGCGACGGAACCGTCCCCTGGCACCGCGGCCCTACCGGACGTGGGGCTATCCGGTCCTGCCGGCCCTGTTCGTCGCCGCCAGCACGGCCATTTTTATGAACATCATCCTCTCCCAGCCGCTGAAATCCATGGCCGGGCTGGCCCTGCTGGGGGCCGGGCTCCCCGCCTATTTCCTCTGGCAGAGGCGGCGGGCCGGCCGGCGTTTCGATGGATAGCCGGGCCCGGCCGGCCGCGGCGGCGAAGCCGGCTCGGACGTGCGGCATGGATGGGTGAGCCCCACTCCCTACTGGCAAGGGAAACGCGGATGGTTTACAATAGGCCGACGCCACACGGAGCGAATCTCATGAAGCGGCAATCCTTTACGGTGGACATCCTTCCCGACAGGGTCCACGCCCGGGCCCGCCCCGGCAGCCTTCTCGCGGACGTGCTCACGGCCGCCGGCCTCCCCATCAGCCTCTACTGCCATAAGAAGGGCATCTGCGGAAAGTGCGCCGTCCGGGTCGTCGGCGGGCCTCTGCCGCTCCTCCAACCCCGTGAGAGATCGCTCCTCGAAAGCCGGGGCCTGGGCCCGGATCACAGGCTGGCCTGCCTGTACCGGGTCAGCGGCAATCTGGTCTTGGAGATCCTGCCCGAATCCCGGCTGGAGAAAATCGAGGTGCTCGAAACGGGGCCCGCCGCCCCCATCCTCCTCGACCCCAGGGTCAAGAAGCTGGCCCTGAAGCTGGACAGGTTCGGCAAGGACGCGGCGGCCTCGGAAGCCGAGGCTCTCGGTCTGCTGATGGGAACTCCCGACCTGGCCCTTTCGCTTCCCGCCCTGCGCGAGCTCGGTCGGCTTCGGGAGTCGTCCCGCGCCATGGCCACCGTCGTTCTCCACGGCGAGCGGGAGGTCCTGGCCCTCGAACCAGGGGACACGACGGCGGAAGCCTACGGGCTGGCCGTCGACGTCGGCACGAGCACCGTCGTGGCCGAGCTGGTCGACCTGGCCACGGGCCGAGGGGCCGGCCGGGCCTCGGCCATGAACAGCCAGGTCTCCTACGGGGCGGACATCGTCTCGCGAATCACTTTCGCCTTCCAGAATCCCGAGGCCCTGCGGCGGCTGCAAAACGCCGTCGTCCGGCAGCTGAACGACCTGGCCGCCGAGCTGTCCGGGCGGAGCGGGGTGCCCTTGGGCCGCGTTTACGAGGCGGTCATCGCCGGGAACACGGCCATGAGCCATTTCCTGGCGGGCGTGACCGTCGACCCCCTGGCCCGGTCTCCTTTCACCTCCGTGTTCGGCGGCCTGGGGTCCATCGCGGCATCGGAGATCGGGCTCGACCTTCATCCGGCGGCCAGGGTCTACATCGTCCCCAACGTCCGGAGCTTCGTCGGCGGCGATATCGCGGCCGGGATCGCGGCCGCCGAGTTGCCCCTCCATCCCGGCTCCGAGCTGTTCATCGACCTCGGCACCAACGGGGAGATCGTGCTCAAGAAACGCGACCGGTTCACGGCGACCTCCACCGCGGCCGGCCCGGCCTTCGAAGGGATGAGCATCAGCTGCGGCATGCTGGCCGTGCCCGGGGCGGTCCACCGAGCCGAATGGGCGAGCGGCTTCCGGCTTCACACGATCGGCGGCGTCGCCCCCCGCGGCGTCTGCGGCACGGGCCTCATCGACATCCTGGCGATCGGCCTCGAGCAGGGCCTGATTGAGGCGGGCGGGCGCATCACCTCGCCCGACAGGAAGCTCCACCTTAGCGACCGGCTGAGTCTGACCCAGCAGGACGTCCGGGAGATTCAGCTGGCCGCGGCGGCGGTCAAAACGGGGGTCCGCCTGCTTCTCGGGGAATCCGGCATGTCACCGGGCGATCTCGACGCCGTGTATGTCGCCGGAGCTTTCGGCAGTTTCCTGGATATCCGGCACAGCCGGGCTCTCGGGCTGCTGCCCGACCTCGGAGACGAGAAGATCCGATTCATCGGGAATTCGTCCCTGGCCGGGGCCAAACGGCTTCTGCTGTCGGGGCCGGAGCGGACCGCCGTCGAGGCCCTCGTCAAGAGAATCGACCACGTCTCGTTGGCCTCCCGGCCCGACTTTCAGGAGGAATTCATCCGGTCTCTGGAATTAGGTCCTTTATCAGGAGGAACATCATGAACGGTTCTCTGCTCGACTTGGCCAAGGCCCGCACGGTGCTGATGGACGGCGGCCTGGGCACCGAGCTGATGGCCCGGGGCCTGCCTCAGGGGAGCCCGCCGGAAACCTGGGATCTCGAGCGTCCCGACCTCGTCGAGGACGTCCACCGGCGATATTTCGCGGCCGGGGCCGATATCGTATCCACCAACAGCTTCGGCGGCAGCCGCATCAAGCTGGCCGGCCACGGGCTCGAGGCCCGGGCCGCGGAGCTGAACGTGGCCGCCGCCCGGCTGGCCCGCCGGGCCGCGCCGCCCGGCAAGTGGGTGGCCGGGAGCATCGGTCCCACCGGGAAGTTTCTCAAGCCGCAGGGAGAGTTCACGGAAGACGAGTTCACGGCGGCCTTCGCCGAGCAGGCGGCCGCCCTGGCCGAGGGAGGCGCGGACATCCTTCTCGTGGAGACCCAGTATGACCTTCGGGAGGCCCTGTGCGCCGTGCGCGCAGCCCGGCGGGCCTCGAGCCTGCCCGTCTTCGCGACGATGACCTTCAACGCCCTGCCTCGGGGCTATTTCACGCTGATGGGGGATGGCGTCGCCAAGTGCGCCGCGGCCCTGGCCGAGGCGGGCATATCAGCCCTGGGAGCCAACTGCAGCCTCGACAGTGAGCGCATGGTCGGGGCCGTGCGGGCGCTGCGGGCGGCGACCCCGCTCCCGCTGGTCGCCCAGGCCAACGCGGGACAGCCCGTCCTCGACGCCGAAGGACGCGTGTCCTATTCCCAGGGGCTCGAGGACTACGTCCGGTTCGTCCCGGACATCGTGGCGGCGGGAGCCGATTTCGTCGGCGGGTGCTGCGGAACGACGCCCGACTATATCAACGCCATCGCCGAAAAACTTTTCAGGAGAACATCATGAATCAAGAGGAACTGTTCAGCGGCATGACGCAGGCCATCATCGACGGCGACCGCGACCGGGCAACCGGGCTGGCCGCCGAGGCCGTCCAGGCCGGCCTGGATCCCGTGCAAGTCATCGATCGGGGCTACGTCCCGGGCATCGACAAGGTCGGAGAACTCTGGGAACAGGGCGATTATTTCCTGCCCGAGCTGATCGCCAGCGCCGAAGCCATGAAGGGGGCCATGTCCGTGCTCGAACCGGCCCTGGCCCGCGGGCGGCTCGAGGCCCACACGGCCGGCAAGGTCGTCATCGGGACGGTCGAGGGCGATATCCACGACATCGGGAAGAACCTGGTGGCGGCCATGCTCCAGGCGTCCGGCTTCGAGGTCTTCGACCTGGGCGCCGACGTCAAGCTGGAACGCTTCATCGACCAGGCCGAAGCCGTGGGGGCCGATTTCATTTGCGCCTCCGCCCTTCTGACGACGACGATGAACAACCAGAAGAAGCTCGTCGGCCTCCTCCGCGAACGGGGAATCCGGGACAAGTACAGAGTCCTGGTGGGAGGGGCGCCCGCCAGCCGCAAATGGGCCGAGGAAGCCGGGGCCGACGGCTACGCCGAAAACGCCGTGGCCGCCGTCAAGCTGGCCAGGAGCCTGGCCGGGCCCGCCGCCGGGACGGCCGGGAAAGACGCCTGAAGGAGGCACTCTTATGATCGCCACGAAACGACCGAAACTCGAGCTGCTGGACCGCGGGTTCATCGAGAAGATCGTCGAGGAAGGGCTGTCCCTTCTCGAACGCGTGGGCGTTTTCGTCGAGAACCGGGAAGCCCTGAGACTCCTGGACGCGGCCGGGGCCGGACAGGACGGGGATACCGGGCGGGTCCGCATGAAAGGCGACCTCGTCCGGCGGTGCCTGTCCTCGACTCCGCCTGAGGTCACCCTCTACGACCGCGCGGGTCGGGCCTCTTTCCGGGTGGGCGGGGACGAGGTCCACTTCGACCCCGGCTCGGCGGCTCTCGTCCTCCTCGACCACGGGACGCAGCAGGAGCGTAAGCCCGTGACGGCGGACCTCGTCGATTTCTACAAACTCGTGGAGACGCTCGGCAACATCCATTTCCAGAGCACCGGGCTCATCAGCTCGGATGTTCCCCCCGAGGTCTCCGACTGCTACCGGCTCTATGTGGGCCTTCTGCTCTCGGCCAAGCCCTTCGTGACCGGGACCTTCATGGTCGAGGGCTTCGCCCCGATGCGGGATTTCCTGACGGCCGTGCGCGGCGGCCCGGAAGAGCTGGCCCGGAAGCCGCTGGCCATCTTCGACGCCTGCCCCTCCCCTCCCCTCAAGTGGAGCAACCTGAACGCCCAGAGCCTGATCGATGCCGCCCGGGCCGGGATTCCCTCCGAACTCATTTCGATGGGGATGACCGGGGCGACCTCGCCGGCGACGATTGCGGGCACCCTGGTCCAGCACACGGCCGAGAACATCTCAGGGCTGGTCATCTGCCAGCTGGCCAAGGCCGGCGCCCCGGTGATCTTCGGCGGTTCGCCTTCGAGCTTCGACATGAGGAAGGGCACCACCCCCATGGGAGCCGTGGAAACGATGATGATCGACGCGGCCTACGCGCAAATCGGCAAACATCTCGGGCTCCCGACCCACGCCTACATGGGCCTGAGCGACGCTAAAACGGTCGACGCGCAGGCCGGCTTCGAGACGGCCCTCGGCGCGGCCCTGGCGGCCCTGGCCGGGGTCAACGTCGTTTCCGGCCCGGGGATGCTGGATTTCGAGAAATCCCAGAGCCTCGAAAAGCTGGTCATCGACGACGAAATCTGCGGAATGGTCTACCGGCTTCTGGACGGCATCGCCCAGCGGGACGAACCGATCGCCCTGGACATGTTCGCGGGCCTCAAGCCGGGCTTTTCGTTCCTGCCCCTGCCTCATACGCGCCAGTGGTACCGCAAGGAGCACACCCGGCCGGTTTTGGCGGACCGGGACACCTACGAGGCCTGGGTCTCGGCCGGGAGGACGTCGATCGTCGACAAGGCCAGCGGGGACGTGAGCCGCAGGATCCAGTCCTACGCCCCGGCGCCCCTCCCCGACTCCGTCAGGAAGGACCTGGAGAAGACGATGGCCGGGTTCGTCCGCTCCCAAGGCCTCGGCCCCCTGCCGAAGCTCGACGTTTGAAACGGAGGGACGGCCGGGCACTCGGCGGACGGGTCCGGGCGGAATTCTGCGGCATCGCTGTGTGGAGCCTGGGGAAACCGAAGCGCAGGCCAGGCACGACTCCGGCGTTTTTATGAACGGCCCGGTCTAATCCAGCGTCACGGTGTCCCGGTATTCCGGGACCTGGACGTTCCAGCCGCGCCCTTCCCGGACCCTGGCCGCGAATCCCAGGGCCACGTCTTCGTCACCGTGAGCGACGAACAGCCGCCGGGGCGGGGTCCGGAAGCCGTCCAGCCACCGGTCGAGGGCGTTTTTGTCCGCATGGGCCGAGAAGCCGTTGATCTTGTCGATCCGGGCCCGGACCGGAAGCTCCCGGCCGTGGATCCGGACCGGCGACTCCCCCTCCAGAATTTTCCGGCCCAGGGTCTGGCGGGCCTGGTAGCCAACGAACAGGACGGTCGACTCGGGCCGGCCGATGTTGCGGAAGAGGTGATGCTTGATCCGGCCGCCGGTGCACATGCCGGAACCGGCCATGATCACGGCCGAACCCTTGACGTCGTTGATGGCCTTGGACTCCTCAATGGTCCGGACGATTTTGAGGCCGGGGAACTCGAAGGGGTTCCGGCCTCCCTCCATCAGCTTTCTGGATTCCCGGTCGAGAACCTCGGGGTGCCTCGCGAAGGCCTCGGTGACTTCCCTGGCCATCGGGCTGTCCAGGAAGAACGGTAGGCGGGGCACGCCTCCCTCCCGGACCAGTCGGCTGAAGTGGAACATGAGCTCCTGGGCCCGCTCGATGGCGAAAGTCGGGATGACCAGGTTTCCCCCGGCCCCGGCGACGCGCCGGACGGCCTCGGCCAGCAGGACGCTGACTGCCGCCGGGTCCTCGTGGACGCGGTCGCCGTACGTGGATTCCATGACGACGTAGTCCGCCCGGTCGAAAAGCGAGGGGTCATTCACGAAGGGTTTGCCCCATTGTCCGATGTCCCCGGAAAAAACGAAGCGCCTGTCGCTCACCCCCGCTTCGCGGACCGTGACCTCGATCATGGCCGACCCGAGGATGTGCCCGGCATCCTGGAACACGGCTGAAACGCTCCGGTTGAGCGCCAGCGACTCGCCGTAGCGAACCTCCCGGACGAGCGGGAGCGTGCGCTCGACGTCCTCGGTCGTGTACAGAGGGACCTCGGGATGGGGTCCCCGACGGCCTTCCTTGGCGTGACGTTTCCGCTTGAAGGCCGCGTCCTCCTCCTGGATGTGGGCCGAGTCCATGAGGGCGATGGACACGATATCCGCCGTCGCCGCCGTCGCCAGGATGGACCCCGAAAAACCCTCCCGGACGATTTTCGGGATGAGCCCCGAATGGTCGAGATGGGCGTGGGTCAGGAGCAGCAGGTCGATCTCCGAGGCCGGGACCGGAAACGGGTCCCAGTTGCGCTCGAGGAACGGCCTTTCCTGGTACAGGCCGCAGTCCACCAGGATCTTGAGGCCGCCCGCCTCGAGATAATAGCAGGACCCCGTGACCTGCCGGGCCGCGCCCAGGAAGGTGATCTTCATGGACTAGTACCGGCTCAACCGATAGAATTCGGCCTGCCCCGAGAAAAAGAGCATCTTGACCCACAGGCGAAAGACGATGAAGGCCTGGGTCCAGAGGATGCCGACAGCCAGAAAGAGCAGGCCGCTCGACGGGATCCATCGGCCCGCGTACAGGTAGAGCGCCGCCCCGCCGAGAAGGATGGCCGCGATCAGCAGATACAGGCCCCAGGCCCGGAAGAAGCGGCGGCCGATGAAGGCGAAGGCGCCGCCGAGCGCGCGCAGGACCCGGGGTTCGTCATCGGCCACGACGATAATCCGGGCGTAATCGAAGATCATGTGGACGAGCGTGAGAAGGAGCAGCGTGAACGCGGTCTCGACGCCCGACAGGATGACGACTGTCCATTCGGTCAGGGCGTTTCTCTCCCACGGGCCGAGCACGGCCGAGAGCAGGCTCCAGAGGATTCCGAAAGCGACCGCATAGAAAGGCAAAGACAGAAGGAAAAGCCTCAGGAAACGCCAGAAATAGCGGCCGCAGTCGCCGAAGAAGGCCGCCAATTTCGTCCCGGCGCCGCCGTCGAGAAGGCGGCCGATGAGGCCGCCGTTCAGGAAGACGTAGAGGAGAAGGTAGAAAACGGCCGCGGCGAGCAGGCCGCCCGTGACGGCGGGGCCCACGTTCTGGTACCTGTAAACGGCCTCGCCCAGCCAAAGAAAATCGAACGACCTGAGCTCCCGGCCCAGAAACGAGTGGCCGAGGTTCTGCTGAAAAAGCAAGAGCAGCGGTGCCGCGACGAGGAGGGAAAAAAGGACATTGATCACCCAGAGGTCGAGGAGAACCCTGACCTTGAGACAAGACCTCACGACCCCTTTTCCTAGGGCCTTGAAAACCGCCATGGTATCCCTTCCTTTCTCAGCTGAAGGAGCTCACGAGTTGCAGGATGTTCTGGATTCCCGCCACGACCTCGGCGAACAGGCGGGCCAGGTTGCGCCGGACGGGGGCCGCCAGCCGGGAATTGTTGGCGAAGTTCGAGTCGATGAGCCAGACGCGGTCGGGGTCCACCCGGGCCCAGGCCGCCTTGGCGGGCTTGACGAAGACCTCTCTCGCCCAGCGGTCGCGGCCGTTCCAAAACCGGATTTCCTCCGTGCCGTCTGCGAAGCCGACGACGAGCTTGATCCTGGCGTCTCCGCCGACCCGGGCCTCCCCGAATCGCCTCAGGGTGACCGTCGTGGTGAATTCGGGCTTGCGGCCGGCCTTGGCCGCCGCGGAGTCGAGTTCGCGCACCTTGTCGGGGGTCGTCTCTTCCAGGTTGCCGTTGACGTCGAAGACCCCTCTCAGGTGCTCGGGCGTCTTCTCGGACACGCAGGAGGCGATGCCGTAGTCGAAGTTCAGGGTCGAGAAGAACAGCTCGTCGAAAAACCACGTCAGGTCGCGGCCCGAGACCTCGTTGACGACGGAGATGAAATCAGCCGTCGACGGGTGCCTGAAGCGGAACCGCGAGAAGTAGGTCCGCATGATCCTGGCCATGACTTCCCCGCCCACCAGCCGCTCCAGGGTGTTCAGGCAGGTCGAGGCCCGCATGTAGACGTTGGCGCCGTAGCTCCCGCCGCTGTAGAAGCGCCAGGAATCCTTTACGACCGGGTCGTACGGGACTACGTTGATCGCGGCCGCGCGGTCTGTTTCCCAGTCCAGGGCCCGGGGCATCCTGAAGATTCGGGCCAGCGGGATGCCCCTGAAGCTCATCGAAAAGGCGCCGGGCCCGTAGGCCTCGGCCGCCACCCTGCCCGTGGAGTAGGTGTTGATGCCTTCGTCGAGCCAGGCCTCCTCGAACTCGTTGTTGGCCGCCAGACCGTACCAATAGCCGTGGCCGAATTCGTGGATGATGACGCCCTCGGGAGAGAGCACGTCCTTGGAGGTCAGGACCCTGGTCCCGGCGGTGAAGAGGGTCGGATATTCCATGCCGCCGCTGCCGGTCCGGAACGGCGGGTCGATCATCGTGACCGTTTCGTAAGGATAGGGGCCGTACCAGAGCCCGTAGTATTTCAGGGCCGCCCGGAGGGCCTTGAAATGCCGGTCGATCTGGCCTCGGTGTTCAGGCTCGATGAGCAGCGTCATCTTGACGTCGGGGAGCTTTACCTCGTCGACCGTGAGGCCGAGCCGGGACGCCGTCTCCTCGTATTCCTTCAGGGTCACTTCGCGGGCGGCCACGAATTCGCGGTCCACCCGGATGTAGCGGGGGTCGGCGGTCCAGGCGAAGTCGTGGATCATGGGCTGGCGGAAGGTGTGGGTGACCGTCTTGGCGGCCTGGTCGGGCTCGGCGCCCGTCTCCTTGCCCGAAGCGCCCACGACGAAGGCCTCGGGGACCGAGATGTGGACGGTGAAATCGGCGAAGTCGGCGAAGAACTCGGAATTCCGGTGGTATTCGTGGCAGTTCCACCCCTTGCCCGCCTCGTACACACCCGGCTTGGGAAACCACTGGGCGATGAAATACGAGCTCTTGTAGTACCCCGACCGGGCCACGGTCCGGGGGATCTTGCTCCTGAACTCGATGTGGAGGCGGACGTCGCCCCCGGGCTTGACGGGCTCGGGGAAGCGGACTTTCATGACCGTCTGGTCGCCGGGGTGGACGGGCTTGTCGGGGGTCACGTACTCCATCGTCGGCCGTAGGTCGGGCCCGTCCGCCAGTCGGATGTCGGTCACGTCGACCCAGCCCCACTCCCCTTCCTTGGGCAGGGCGGCCCGGCTGAACATCCCCTCGGCTCCGGCCTCCTGGAAAAAGGCGCTGGCCTCGTTCTTGAAGGCGTTCCAGTAGAGGTGGAACAGCATGTCGGGGACCTCGTCCTGGGTTCGGTTGAACCAGACGATGTCCTCCTTGCCGTAGAGCATCTTGCCGGCATCGTCGAGCCCCACCCAGATTTCGTAGCGGAGGCCGGGAGTTTCCGGCAGTTGCGGCGGCTGCGCCTCCTGGGCGGCGGCGGGGCGGCCCGCCGTGAGCAGGATCAGGCAGGCCGCGGCCATCCCGATGGCTGTCAAGGATCTTGTCATGGGACACCCCCTTCGAGAGTCAGGATTCCGGGCGAAATCCGGCGGTCAGCCTTTAAGCCATTCCTCCCAGCTCTGCCGCCGCGGGAAATACATGAAAACCAGGAAAAACGACACGAACAGGAGGATGTAGAAATCGACGTTCAGTCCGAACAGAAGAAACAGGACCAGGCCGAGGATGCCCGGGATTTCCGAGAGGATCATGGTGACGAGGGAGGCCCGTTCGAGCCGGTGCACGCCGGCCGGCCTGTCGCCTCCCGGGAATCTCTTCAAGAGGGCCTGCCTCAGGAAGCGGATCATCAGGACCGCCAGAATCGCCAGGCCGTAAAAGGCGAAGCGCAGTTCCCGGGTGTGACTGGTCGCGGCGAATCCCTGAAAAGGCTTGAACGCGGCCCGGACGACCTCGACGACGGCGAGATAGGCGATGAGAGTGACGATGACGGTCACGCCGATCATGGATACGGTCTTGACGTGGGCGCCGATCTCGTCGCGAACTTCCATGACAGCCTCCAGTGTCCCCCCCGGGGAGCGGGTTACGCCATCGATTATAAGGGAATCCGAACCGGCAGGCAATCGGAAATCGCAACGTCGGGAGACTTGGCTGCGGGCGCGCTGTGGCCTATACTGAATATTTGTTCCCCCCGGCGGTGCGTCGTTCACGCCTCGACACGGAGGGGACCGGCCCTGAGGCCGTATGACGCGAGGTGCCCATGATCGGAAAATGCCTGAGTTGCGCAGTCTGCCTCGGCCTGCTGGCCGCGGCCGGGCCGTTTCCCCGCGACGAAGGAAAACTCGTCGCCGAAGCCCGGGCCTTCATTTCCGCCATGTCCGCGGGCGACTTCGAACTGGCGGCCCGCGATTTCGACCGGACCATGATGAAGGTCTCGGGACCGGACAAGCTGAAGGCTTTTTGGACCGGGCTGCCGGCCAAGCTCGGGGACTTCAAAAAGCAGACGGCGGCCCGCGGCGACAAGCTCGGCCCGTACGACATCGTTCTTGTCACCTGCGAATTCGTAAAAGAGACGCTCGACGTGCGGGTCGTTTTCGACAAGGACGCCCGCATCGCCGGTTTCCAGTTCGTGCCCTCCGTTCCGCCCGCCAAGTACGAGCCGCCGGCCTACGCGGACCCCGCGCGTTTTACGGAAAGAGAAGTCACCGTGGGCTCCGGCCGGTGGGCGCTTCCGGGCACGCTGACCATGCCCAAAGGAACGGGCCCCTTTCCGGCCCTGGTCCTCGTCCACGGCTCTGGTCCCAACGACAGGGACGAAACGCTCGGGCCCAACAAGCCTTTCAAGGACCTGGCCTGGGGATTGGGGAGCCGGGGCATCGCCGTGCTTCGCTACGACAAGCGGACGAAGGTCTACGGGACAGAAATGGCCTCCGACCCGGAATTGCTGGCCTCCCTCACCGGGTACGATGAAACCATAGATGACGTTCTGTCCGCAGTCGAGCTTCTCGGGGCCGAGGCCGGGATCGACCAAGGCAGGGTCTTCGTCCTCGGCCACAGCCTGGGGGGGTACCTCATCCCGAGGATCGCCAAAGCCGCGAAGGAGCTGGGGGTGGCCGGTTTCATCGTCATGGCGGGACTCACCCGGCCGCTCGAGGACACCATCCTGCGGCAGATGAGATACCTCTACGGCCTCTCGGGACAGCCTCTGAGCGAGGACCAAAAGAAGGAGCTCGACAGAATCGCCGCCGAGGTCAAGAAGATCAAAGCCCTCGATGATTCGGACGAGTCCTCGGTTCTCCGCCTGCTTAACGCCTCGCCCGCCTATTGGCTCGACCTGAGAGGATACCAACCGGCCCAGGCCGCGAAGGCCGTCGATCGGCCCATGCTCATCCTCCAGGGCTCGCGGGATTACCAGGTGACCACCGAGGATTTCGAGAACTGGAAGAAGGCGTTCGAGTCCCGAAAGGACGTCGAGTTCCACCTCTACCCCAAGCTGAACCATCTGTTCTTCGAGGGCCAGGGCCTGCCCAGCCCCGATGAATACATGCAGGTCCACGGCAGCGTCGCCCTTTATGTCGTGGAGGATATCGCCCGCTGGATCCTCGGGCGTTAGGCGCCCACGCTCGACGCCGTGACGCCCTTTGGGGAATTTCGGTCCGTGTGCTAGAATGGCCGGGTTATGAAAGTCGCCTTCTTATCATCCGAGGTCATTCCTTACGCCAAGACGGGCGGCCTGGCCGACGTGGCCGGCGCCCTGCCGAAATACCTCTCCCCGCTCGGCGCCGAGGTCAGGGTCTTCACGCCTCTTTACCGGGCCGTCAAGGCCCGGCGCCTCCGTCTCGAAAAAGTCCTGGAGAACGTCCCCTTGGAGTGGCGGGGCGAGACCGCGCACTTTTCGGTTCATGAGCACAAGGCCGACGGCTTCAGGGCCGATTTCATCGCCTTCGACCCCTACTATGACAGGGACGGGCTGTACGGAACGCCCGCCGGGGATTATCCGGACAACGGCCTGCGCTTCGCCTTCTACGCCCGGGCCTGCCTGGAAGCGATTAAGGCTCTCGGGTTCCGGCCGGACGTCCTTCACGGTCACGACTGGCAGGCGGCCACGGCCTTCGCCTACCTGAAATTCGTGCTGTCCGGGGACCCGTTTTTCCAGGATACGCGTTCGCTGTTCACGATCCACAACCTGGCCTACCAGGGCCTCTTCGAGCAAGCCTTGCTGGCCGAGGTGGGACTTCCCGGACACCTGTTCAACATGAACGACCTCGAGTTCTACGGAAAACTGAACTTCATGAAGGCCGGGATCCTGTACTCTTCGGCGGTCAGCACGGTCAGCCCGCGCTACAGCCGGGAGATCCAGACCCCGGAGTTCGGCTGCGGCCTCGACGGCCTCCTGCGCTCCCGCTTCCGGGTCCTCACCGGGATCCTGAACGGGGTCGATTATTCGGACTGGGACCCTTCGACGGACCCCCGGATCCCGGCCGCCTTCGGGCCCGGCGACCTGGCCGGCAAGGCCCGCTGCAAGTCGGGGCTGCTGGACATGTTCGAGCTGCCCGCGGCGGCGGCGAAACGCCCGGTCCTGGGTATGGTGACCCGGCTGGCCGGGCAGAAAGGCCTCGACATCGTCTGCGACGCCCTCGCGGACATCTTCCGGCTCGGTCTTGCCGTCGTCATCCTGGGCACGGGAGATCAGAAGATACAGGATTTTCTGACCGCGGCCCGGGTCGAGCACCCGGAACGGTTCGGGCTGAAGGTCGCCTTCGATGAAAAACTGGCCCACACGATCTATGCCGGGAGCGACATCTTCCTGATCCCGTCGCGCTACGAGCCCTGCGGGCTCACCCAGATGTACGCGCTCAAGTACGGCACCATTCCGGTCGTCCGGGCGACGGGAGGCCTGGAGGATACCATCGTCGAGTTCGACGAGCGGGCCGAGGCGGGAAACGGCTTCAAGTTCGCCGAGCCTGAGCCGGGGCCGCTGCTCGCGGCTCTCGAACGCGCTCTGGGCATCTACGGGAGGCCCGAACTCTGGCGGGCCCTGGTCGGCAACGCCATGGCCGCCGATTTCTCCTGGACCCGGTCGGCCCGCGCCTACCTGGATCTCTACCGGGCCCTGGGCGGCGCCGCCCCGGCCTAGGCCGGGCCTTCGAACTTCAAAAACGTCGCGGCGGTTTCGGGCGACACCGGGTTGATGTGATATCCCGTTCCCCATTCGAACCCGGCCATCTTGGTCAAGATCGGGAACACCTCGAAGTGCCAGTGGAAGTTCCGGTCGATGTCGGGCCAGGTCTTGTGGGACAGGCTGGGGTTGGGCGCCTGGTGGAGGACGAGGTTGAAGGGCGGGTCCCCGAGCGTCTGCTTGAGCTTCGTCAAGACCGCCTTCATCGTCCCGGCCAGGATTCCGAGCTCTTCCTCGCGGAGATCTGTGAAGAACGGCGAGTGACGCAGTGGATAGACCGCCATCTCGAACGGAAACCTCGAGGCGAACGGGGTGAAGATCCCGAAATGGCTGTTTTTGTGGACCAACCTTTCCCCCGCGGCCGCCTCTTCACGGATCGTCCGGCAGAATACGCACTCCTTGCAGCTGCGCGACAGCCGGTCGGCCCCGTAGATCTCCTCCTTGACGCGCTTGGGCACGATCGGAGTGGCGACGATCTGGGAGTGAGGATGGCTCAGCGACGCCCCGGCCTCCTTGCCCTTGTTCTTGAAAACCTGGACGTACTGGTAGTGGAGTTCCTCCTCGATCGCCTTGATGCGCTGCTGGTAGACCCACAGCACGTCCCGGACATGGGGCACCGAGAGGTCGGCCAGTTCCTTCGCGTGATCGGGGTTCTCGATCACGACCTCGTGGACGCCGATCCCCTCCATCCACTGCAGGACGCCGCGCGTGAACTTGGGGGGCGGCGTGCCCCGGTTCAGGGCCGGGAACTTGTTGGGGACGACCCGAACCCTCCAGCCGGGCGTGTCGGGCCGGGTTCCCTCGGCCCTCAGAGCGAAGACCTCGGGCGGGGTTTTGCTCTCGCTGCTTTCGCAGAACGGGCAGAACCCGCCGGGCTCCGAAGCCGGCCGCGCCTCCGAGGCGGGCCGGAAATCGTCGGGCCGTTTGGACCTCTCCGTGGCGATGATGACCCATCGTCCGCTGACCAGGTCTTTCCTGAGTTCCGACATCAGTCGCCGATCAGTTCCTTGATTTTGCGCTTGAGCTCGTCCAGCGAGGACGACTTGACGATGTACGCGTCGGCCGCCCAGGTCATGAAATCCTCCTTGTAGCTTTGGTAAGCCGAATTGATGATGATGGGGATGTCCTTGCGCTGGCCCATGATCTGGGTGATGAGCTCGATGCCGTTCTTGCCCGGCATCCGGATGTCCGTGATGATGAGGTCGAAATTTCCGGAGGCCAGCGCCTCCAGGGCCGCGTCGGCGTCGTTCACGGCGGTCACGTCGTAGCCCTCCTTGGACAGCTCTTCCTCGTAGAGCAGGCAGAGCGTCTTTTCGTCTTCGACGAGAAGGATCTTTTTCATCTCTGTCCCCTTTCGCGACTTTGGAAAATCAGCCGGAACACGGTCCCCTTGCCCAGCCGGCTCTTGACTTCGACCCTGCCGCCGCACGAATCCATGACCCGCTTGGTGAACGGCAGACCCAGGCCCATCCCCTTTTCCTTGGTCGTGAAAAAGGGCCGGAATAGCTGCTTCCTGTCCGCGTTGGAAATGCCGCCGCCCGTGTCCCTGACCGAGAGGACGAACCTGTTCTTGTCCTTTTGGGTCCTGACCGTGACCTCCCCTCCCGGAACGCTCGCGTCGAAAGCGTTGTCCAGAACGTTACGGAAGATCTCGCCGAACGACGTCGGGTCGCAGAGGATTTCGGGAGGCTCCTCCGCCAACCTGACATTCAGGGCATAGGCCTGGGCTTTGGCCTGGACGTCCGGGCTTCGCACGACGGCGTCGATCACCGGCGCCGGGTCGAAGAAGACCGGCTCCTTCATGCTGACCTTGAGAAAGTGCCCCATCTGGTAGACGATACCCTCGAGCCGCCGGATCTCGTCCCGGATGATGAGCAGGTTGCGGGCCTTCTTGTCCTCGCCGGTGTCCGGACGCAGCAGCTGGTCGGTGAACCCCCCGATCGTCACCAGTGGCGTGCGCAGCTGGTGGGTTACGAACATGGCCAGCTCGCCCATGGTGGCCATCTTCTCCGCGTCGAGCAGCTTCTCGTGCAGGATCGTGGTGTAGATGATGTTGCCGGCGATCAATCCGCAGAGCCCCGCCAGCTTGATGTCGCTGACCCCGATCGGGACCCCCGTGATGGCGTTGTCGACGATGATCTCCCCCAGGACGGTGTCCCTGGCGAGCAAGGGGATGCAGAGGAACTCGTCGACCTGGATGAGATCCGCCAGTCTTGGGTCGACGCGGGGGTCGCTGCGTGCGTCCCGGACGAGATACATCTCCTTGTTGCAGGCGGCGAGCGCCGGAATGATCCGGCAATTCGCCTCGTCCATGTCGAAGCCGAGATTTCTGACCCGGCGGCTGAGGGAGTCCTGGTTGCGGCTGATCAGGGAGCGGTTGTGCTCGACGATCTCGACGTAGCCTATGCCGGGGGTCGAGAGGACTTCCCAGATGAAGCCCGCCTCTTCCGACGAGCGCGGTCCGAGCCACATCTCCCCCTGGAGGCGGTCGCCGTCGCGAAGAAAGAGCATGGCCCGGTTGAACCCCACCCCCGACCCCGAAGTCAGGGCCGTGAGGATGACGAGCAGGTTGTCCTGGAGGGAGAAGGGCTGGAACAGGCTCTGGGAGATGACGGACAGGAGCATGAGCTCTCGGGGCGCCTCCCACTGGAAGTCGGACGAGAGGAAATGGTACTTCTCGATCATTCGGCCTTCCACCCCTTGGGGATCACCCGCACCCCGGCCCGGCTGATCTTGAAATTGCGGGCGTCCGCCTCGGCGTCCCGTCCGACCTCGAAGCCTTCGGGGATGACGCTGAACTTGTCGATGATGACCTTGTCGAGCCTGGCCCCCCGCCCGACCTCGACGCCCTCGAGCAGGATCGAGTCGCGCACCTCCGCCTCCGCATTGACCCGGACCCCCGGCGAGAGGATGCTGTTTTCGACGAGCCCCCCGGAGAGCACGCTGCCCGGGCAGACCATCGAGTTCGTGATGTCCCCCCCGGTGATCAGGGTCGGCGGATACTGCGGCTTATAGGTCCGGAAAGGCCAGACGGGGTCGTTCAGGATGGCCGGCGCGGACGGCCCTAAAAAGGCCATGTTGGCCTGCCAGTAGGCGTCGACCGTCCCGATGTCCTCCCAGTAGTCCTCGAAAAAGAAGGCGTAGACCCTGTGGTTGCGTATGATGGCCGGAAGGATGCTCCTCCCGAAGTCGTGGGCGCTTTTCGGGTTTCTGGCGTCCTTCAGCAGGGTCTTGATCAGGAAGGCGGTCCTGAACAGGTAAACCCCCATGGAGATCAGGCTCTTGCCCGGGTCCCAGGGGATCGGAAACGGCTTGCGCGGTTTTTCCAGAAACTCGACGATCCGGCGGTCCTGGTCGACCCCGATCACGCCGAACCGCGTGGCCTCCGCCAGGGGCACCACCCGGGTCATGACGACGGCATCGGCCTCCGTCTGGCCCAGGAAGAGGAGGAGCTTGCGGTAGTCCATCTTGTAGACGTGGTCCCCGGAGAGGACGAGGACTGCCTCCGGGTTTTCCTGCTGGATCGAGTAGATGTTCTGGAGAACGGCGTCGGCCGTGCCTTCGTACCAATGATCGCCGACCCTCCCCTGGGCCTGGAGCGATATGATGTAATCGCCGCTCTCGGCGTGGAAGATGTTCCAGCCGTTCAGGATGTGACGCTCGAGGGAGAGCGACTTGTACTGGGTGAGAAGGGCGATCCGCCGCAGGCCCGAATTCAAGGCGTTGGACAGGCTGAAGTCGATGATCCGGTAGCTCCCGAGAAACGGAACCGAAGGTTTCGCCCTGTCCCGGGTCAGCGGATACAGACGCTCCCCCTTACCTCCCGACAGGATCATGACGAGGGTTTTCCTAGATAACAGTTCCATCGGGCCGAACCACCTCTTCGAAAAGTCCGTCTTCTTTCTCGAAGACCTCCAGCCGGGCCGTCTCGGCGGCTCCCGGAAGCCCGTCATTCCCGAGCCAGCCGGCGAGCTCGAGGGCCCGCGAGTAGTGCTCCGCGGCCCGGTTTTCCGCGTAGTCCCCGGCCGCCATGGTCGAGATCAGGAAAGGCCAGTCCGAGCTTTCGAGCAGGAATTTCTCGCGGTAAAACTGTCGCAGGAGCCGCGGGTCAGGCGGGGCGGCCCGGGCCTCGATCGCGGCCGCCTCCTCCTCGATCCGGTAGATCCTCTTCCAGATCCAGCTCGTCTCGTCGTTCAGCCAGATCCAGTGAAACCCGCCCGTGCCCCAGGAGCCCTCGGGCAGGGAGACGATGTCGCGTGGGGGCAGTTTCTCCAGACAGGCGCCGGCCGGCGCCGGCCGGACCCGACCTCCGGCGAGTTTCTTGAGCGTCAGGTACAGCCACTCGGGTCCTTCGAACCACCAGTGGCCGAAGAGTTCGGTGTCGTAGAGCGCGACGACCGCGCCCGACTCTCGCTCGCCCAGCGCCGACTCGACGACCGAGACGAAGTGGGACGAATGATCTTCCAGGCGGCCCGCCGTCCGGTCCGGGGCATAGGGTTGCTTGAGGCCCAGGTCGGCCTCGCCCGAAGTGATGCTCCAGTAGCGGAGCCCGCCGGGAAAGCGTTTCTTGTGGAACTCCAGGTAGGCCCCGTCGCCGGGGTATCCCATGTCCCGGCTCCAGACCTGGGAGCCAGACACCTCGTCGCGGACGAAGAAGGCCAGCCGCGAGGGAAAGGCCAGGTAAGGGGTATACGGGTCGCGGAGGAAATCCTCGCCCGGCTTGTACTCCTGCCGAAACTTCTCCCACAGTCGCCTCAGACCCGGGAACCTGTCCAGGTAGACCCCGGCGGCCTCTCCCCCTTTGAGGAGGTGGCCGTCCACGAAAAAGTAGCCGATCCCCTGCTGTTTCAGGATTTCGTCGACCCCCAGGCGCGGCACCGCGGGACCCCCTCCGAAAGGCGGCTTCCAGGCATACCCCGGACGGTACGCGCACTCCGGAATCCAGAACCCCCGGGCCTCGCGCCCGAAGCAGCTCCGGTACATGTGGCGCCCCTGCGCGACCTGGTGCCGGACGCTCTCGTCCCGGCCGAGCAGAGGAAGGTATCCGTGGGTCGCGGCCGAGGTCAGGATTTCCAGGTGGCCCCGGTCCTGGAGAGACCGGAAACCCTTGATGATGTCCCGCTCGCAGGGCCCGACGAAGGCCTCGAGGCGCTTCCGGTACCAGCCGGCCCAGTAGGGGGCCAGCGGCAGGAGGGGGTCCCGGGTCTTGGCGAAGTGGGCCCGGTCGCTTTCGGCGGCCTCGATCATCATCCCCAGGTAGGCCTCGAATCCGCGGGCGAATTCCGGGGTTGTGAGCTGGGCGGCGAGCACTGGCGTGAAGCCGATGTTAACCCGGGGGGAGACGCCCTCGGCCGCCAGCCTCTCGAAGACCTCGAGGAGGGGCAGGTAGGATTCGGCGGCAGCCTCGTAGAGCCAGTCCATTCCGTGCGGCCAGCTGCCGTGGTCCAGGACATAAGGGATGTGGCTGTGGAGAACGAGTGAGAAAAACCGCTCCGTCAAAATGCGTCCTTGTTGGCCAACCAGAATCGCGTATTATCGTCGGCGGCCGATACGAAATTCCGAACCGGGCCGCCCTAATCCCCATTGGATTATACCAAATCCGGCCCGCGAATTGCAGTGAGCGACCGCTCCGGGCATCGCTTCACACCCCTTCCTGGGCCAGGACATAGGCCAGGGCGGCCAGGATGACCGCCTGGAATTCGAGTTCGCGCGGATTGACGGCGGACAGGACGTCGAGCCCCGAATGGTGAACGTCGAAATAGGTTTGGGCGTTCGGGATGACGGATACGGGCACCGTTCCCCGCTGGATCAGAGGACCGACATCCACGCCTCCGCCGCCCGGCCCGATCCAGGAGATGCCCAGCGGCTCGAGAAGGCCTTGCCAGGCCCGGATCTTCCGAAGGGCCCCGGCATCCGCGCCGCCCGCGGCGATTCCCACGGGAAGGAAACCGCCGCGGTCCGATTCCATGGCGACGATGTGCCTCTCGCCGCGCCTCCGCTCGTCCTCGGCGTAGAACCGGCCGCCGGTGCCCCCGAACTCCTCGTCCATGAACATCACGGCCCGGATGGTTCGCCGGGGCTTTAAGCCCAGCCCCTTGATCAGGCGCAGGGCCTCGAGGGTCGCGGCGCAGCCGGCGCCGTCGTCATGGGCCCCCGTGCCCAGGTCCCAGCTGTCCAGATGCCCGCCGACGAGGACGATCTCACCCGGTCGCTCCGCACCCGTGATCTCGCCGACGACGTTGGCGGAGGTCGCGGTCCCGAAGGTCCCGCAGCTCATCTCGAGACGGACGACGACCGGACCTCCCGTTTCGAGCAAAGCGCTCAGGAGGTCGGCATCGGCCGTGGCCACGGCCGCCGCCGGAATCTTCGGCACGTCCGGGGCGTAGGTCATGAGACCGGTGTGCGGGTGTTTGTCGACCCGGAACGTCAGGGAGCGGACGAGCGCGGCGACGGCGCCCGCCCGGGCCGCCTCGACAGCGCCCAGGACGCGCTGGTCGGCGGCGGCCCCGTAGGCCGCGAAGGGATCGGTCATGCGGCGGTCCATCGGCCTGTTGAAGAAGACGATCTTGCCTCTGGCCGCGGGTCCGAGGCGGGCCAGCTTGGCAAAGGACTCGACCTCGATTACGGGCGCCGTCAGGCCCGAGGGGGGCGTCCGGACGCTGCCGCCGAGGGCGCAGACGGAGAGCGACACCGGGCCTGCCGCGCCGGCGGCAGCCACGGACGCCCTCTCCTCGGCGCCTCTCTCCCAACGGCCGACGACGACCGCCTCCAGGTGGACGTTCGACAGGCCAAGGTCCGTCATCATCCGCCGCGTCAACTCCACCGCCGCGGCCGCGCCCGAAGACCCGGTCAGCCGGGGCCCGATTTCCGTGATCCGGCGCAGGAATTCGTAGGCGCCCTCGGACTCCAGCCCGGCCTGGCGGACCCGCTCCGTGACCATGCGGTATCCGTCGGGGCCCTTCTCCTGACGGGGAAGAGCCGGGCCGAGGGTGAAGAGGACCATCAATGCCGCGGTGCTCCGGGCCGCGGCCCGGCCCGCCGGACCTCGACCGGACCGGGGTTCATCTTTGTCCTCACGCTTCACGGCGCGGAGCCTGCTGACATGAAGCCCGAAGGCCCGACAGGGTTTGGGCAAGTCCGCTTTTCTCATGATTGAGCCCGTCTCCTTCCCCGGGGTGCAAAACGCCGTTCGGCTGGGGCCGCCCTGCTTAACGTAACCGGTTTTCGGTCCGACGGGGCCGGGCGCCTAGCGGTGCAGAAAGCACCTTTCGCAGTCGATCTCGCCCGGCCTCCGGGTGACGAGCATCGACAGGCCCAGAGCGTCGGCCCTATCGATGACCTCCTGGTCCCGGATGGACCCGAGCGGCGTTACGACGGCCGTGATTCCGTTCCCGGCCGCCAATTCCACGACGTCCGGAAAAGGCATGAAGGCGTCTGACGCCAGCACGCAACCCTCCGGGCCGTAGCCGCGGCGGGACAGGCGGATGGCGTTTTCGGCCGAATCGATGCGGCTCCTCTGCCCGGACCCGATGCCGTGGACTTTATCCTCTTTGGCGATGATGACCGCGTTGGACCGGGTGAAGCAGCCCACGGTCCAGGCCAGGATGGCGGCCCGGATTTCCTCCCCGCCGGGCTTGCGGGCCGAGACAACGTCCAGGTCGGCCGGAGAAACGATCCTGGAATCGAACCTCTTCTGGACAAGGAGGCCTCCGGCCACCCGTTTGACTTCGAGGCCGTTGTCGACGGACTCGGCGTCCGGGGGGGCGCCCATCCGGACCACCCTCAGGACCTTGCGGCCCGCCAGGATCCCGAGCGCTTCGGGAGCGTAGTCGGGAGCGTAGACGACCTCGATGTTCCTCGGACTTTCCACGAGAAGCCGGGCCAGCGGCTCGGTCACGCGGTAATTGAAGACGTCGACGGAGCCGAAGTTCGAGAGGGAATCGCACTTCCAGGCCTTTTCGAAGGTTTCGACGGGGTCGTCGCCCAGGGCGACGCCGCTCGGCATTTCGTGCTTGATCAGCACGCAGGCCCGGCGGCGGGGGAAAACGGCGGTCAGCTTGCGGGCCAGCCGTTGACCGAGGTCCATGTCCCCCACGTTGATGTAGCTCAGGCCTTTGGTGCCTTCCTGGAGGACTTCGAGGTGCCCCATGTTCGGTCCCGAGGCCCCCACTTCCTGGTAGAAGGCCGCCGGATAGCCCGGGTTCTCGCCGTACCGCATGGCGTATTTTTTGGTGAACCGGGTTGCCCCGAGGTTCAGCTCGTCCGGGAAGTCCTCTTTGACTTTCGTCGAATACTGGGTTCTGGAGGTCCTCTCCGGCTTGTCCATCGGGTCACGTCCTTTCATGCCTGTTGATGATGTGAGCCTCCCGGCGGCGCGGGTCCGCGGGGGAAACGGCGACGCAGGCCACGGCCACCCGGAAGTCCTTTCCCTCGGCCCGGGGCCTCAGGCTTTCGTAAACCGACTCGGCCGCCTCTTCGGGCGCTCGGGCGTCGAGAGAGGTGACCAGAGGCTCTCCCTCGAAGCAGGGCAGCGGCTCGCGATTCGGCCCGAGGTACGTGGAAACGAATCGAGCCGCGCGCGGCGCCGGGCCGACGGCGAAAACGCCGCGCAGGGTCTCTCCGCCAGGGCCCCTTCGGACGAGACTCAGGGCGGCCTTGTCCCCGATCACGCAACCGCTGATGCGGGGGGTGTAGATCGGGGCGTCGGGTTCGTAGTCCCACCGGTCGAGGGCTTCGGCCAGGGCGCACTGGGGATTTCCGGCCGCTTCGAGGCGGTCGCGAATGTCCAGGGTCTGGCGCCCGTTGGAGACGGCCAGGCCGCGGTCGTGAAAGAGCACCGCGGGATAAACGAGGAGGTCCGCGTTGCCTTTCTTGAGAGCCTCTTCGTCCGTCGGCTGGACCCAGATTCCGCCGTCGCGGACGACGAGCTTCCGGGCCTGGCTCGACACGGACCTCCCTGTGATCGCGTAGACGACATACACCTCTCCGCTTTCGCGGCCGGCTCCGATAATGATGAAGCGCCCCGGATACTCGAGCGCCGAGAGCAGTCCCGATGTGTGAATCATGATGCGCGTCCCTCGCCGCCTATTGATAACACAGGCCCCGCCGTCAAGTCAAAAGCCGGGTTCCGGGGAAGGGATGGCCCGAAGTCCTCGTTGAAAAGGCCGCGCCCCTTCAAAGTCACCCGGGCGGAGAGGACGTTGTCGTCGGGGATTCACGGCCGGTCCGGGCGAAGCCGGCGGCGAATCTGAAGTTGTCGGGCCCGCGCGAATTTGTTAGAATCGGGGCGGTCGGGGCGCGGCCCCCGAATCCGCTTCGCGAGGAACACCATGGCCAAGCTCGAACATCCGGAAGAGTACTACAGGGACCCGGAGTTCCTGGAATCCCTGGAGGGCCGGACGCTCCGGATCCTGAGCGAATACCTGGGCCCGATGAGCACCCTCGACAAGGCCAAAGTCAACAGCACCATCCTTTTCCTGGGCTCGGCCAAGGCGGACCCGGCCGACTCCGACTCCCCCTTCTACAAGTACTACTGGGAGGCCGAGGAGCTGGCCTACCTGCTCGCCAAATGGGCCATCGGTCTCAAGAAGCCCAAGGGCAAGGACTTCGTCGTCTGCACGGGCGCCGGGCCCGGCATCATGGAGGCCGCCAACCGCGGGGCGGCCCGGGCGGGGGGAAAGACCATCGGCATGAACATCGCCCTGCCCCAGGCCCAGAACCCGAACCCGTACATCACCCCGGACCTTTCTTTCACCTTCCACTATTTTTTCATGAGAAAGTTCTGGCTGGCCTACAAAGCCAAGGCGGTCATCATTTTTCCCGGCGGGTTCGGGACCCTCGACGAGTTCTTCGAGATCATCACGCTCCTCCAAACCAGCAAGATCTCGAAGAAGGAGCTCGTCCTCATCCTCTACGGGGAGGCCTATTGGCGCAAGATCGTCAAGTTCGAGAGCCTCGTCCGCATGGGCGCGATCGGCGCCGGAGACCTCCAGCTCTTCCGCGTCTACTCCCGCCCCAGGGACGTCCTCGCCTATCTGAAGAAGAGCCTGCCGGGGTTTCTCGGTTTGCGGGGGTCATGACCCGAACGGGATCCGTAAAGGCCTGGGCCGCGCTGGCGGCCCTGGCGATGCTCGGGGCGGGCGGCTGCTCGAAACTGAGCTACCCCCCCCGTCCCGGCGCCGAGGTCGGCATCGCTTCCTGGTACGGGCCGGACTTCCACGGCCGGCCGACCTCCAACCGGGAAATCTTCGATATGAATGATATGACGGCGGCCCACAAAACGCTTCCCTTCGGAACGCGCGTCATGGTGACAAACCTCGACAACGACCTGACTGCCGTCGTCCGGATCAACGACCGCGGCCCCTTCGTCAGGGGCCGGATCATCGATGTCTCCTATGCCGCGGCCAGAGTGCTCGGCATGATCGGCCCGGGAACGGCCCGCGTCCGGCTGGAGGTCCTGGGCGCGTACCGCGAGCCCGAACGGGATTCCCGCTACTTCGTCCAGGTCGGGTCGTTCACCATCCAGGAGAACGCCCATGCCCTCAAGCGGCGCCTCGATGCGGGTTACCACGGTGTCCTGGTCGAGACCTACAAAACGCCCGACACCGTGTACTACCGCGTCCGCGTGAAAGCCGGAGACAGGATGGAGGCGCTCAGGATCGCGGGTCGGCTGGCCGGTCAGGGCTACCCCGTGATCATCGTCACGGACTGACCCGTCGCCCGCAGATGCGCGACGTCGAAAGGCAAAGCTGTACTCCCAGAACAGCTAACCCTTCGAAACAAAGCAGATGCGGCCGCGTCGGCTCGCCCGCAGGGGAAAAACGCCGTCAGGTGGATGTTACCGGGTGCGAAGGGATGCCGGGTTTCGCTTGCCTGATCGACAAGAAAATCGGGGTCGCGGACACCCGGCACCGTCTTTGGATCGCGGCGTTTTTATGAATAACCCAGGTTATTTCGCCTTGAACAAGTAGGCCGCCTCCCTGAGGCCGTTTCCGGCCCCGTCATTCACGGCGTACTTGGCGCCCTCGAACAGGCTCGCCGATCCAAACCTGCCCTTCTTGTCGAGGGCGTAGAAACTGAGGCCGAAATTCGGCCGCCCGTCCGGGTCGTGAAACCGGGGCCATTGTTTCGCCTTGGCCGCCACTATCCCGCACACTTTCAGGCAGGCTTCCTCCGGCCCGAACCCCCGGCCCATCCAGTCGACGACCTGGAACGAGGCGCAGGTCATGAGGTTCGCCTCGCCCAGGCCGGTGGAGCCGGCCGCCCCGATGGCGTTGTCCACGTAGAGACCGGCCCCGATGATCGGGGAATCTCCGACCCGCCCCGGCAGCTTGTAGGAAAGCCCGCTCGTCGTCGTCACCCCGGCCAGGCGGCCGTCGGCGTCGAGGGCCAGGCAATTGATCGTGCCGTGCGTCCGCGGGACCCGGCCGGCGCCGGAGAATGCGGTTTCTCCCGGGCCGTCGGAACCTCCGGACTTTTCCGCTCGGGACTTTTTCCAGAGGAGCCAGGCCTGGCGGGCCTTTTCGGTCAGGAGGTCGGCCGCCTCGAAGCCGTGAGCCAGCGCGAATCGCAGGGCCCCCTCGCCCACGAGGAGAACATGAGGCGTTTCCTCCATGACCAGCCGGGCCACCTTGGAGGGGTTCTTGATCTTTTGGAGCGCCCCCACGGCGCCCGCGGAGTGCGTCGGGCCGTACATGACGGAAGAGTCGAGTTCGACGACGCCGTCGGCGTTGGGCAGGCCCCCATATCCCACAGACATGTCATCGGGGTCGTCCTCGACGATGTTCACGCCGGCGATCACGGCGTCCAGAGGATCGCCCCCGGATTGCAGGATGGACATGGCCTTGTCGGCGGCCCTCAGGCCGTTGCCGCTGGCCACGACCCTCAGGGGACCGCCGGGAGGAGCGGTCGAGGCCCCGGACAACCGGCCCCCGGGGATTACGGCCGCGGCGCCGATCCCCACTCCCGTCTTGATGAATTCCCTTCGCGAATACTTGCCCAAGGACATCTTCTCCTTTCGTCCGAAATGCCGTCCCTAACTTATCGGAAAGCGCCGGCAGGCGCAACCGGTCCGGAGCGGTCGGCGCGCATCGGGGCCTCGGCCCGGCGAAATTGACAATCGCCGGCGCCGTCCTCTAAGATAGGCTCCTTTTCCCGATGAAAAACAGAATCCTCCTGTCCGCCTCATTCTTCCACGCCCTCAACGACGCGGCCACGGTCGTCGTGCCCATGGCCTTCCCGCTTCTCTACGCGGAAGGCCGGCTGATCACGAGCTACACGCAGATCGGGCTGCTGTCCAACCTGGGCCTGCTGACGACCCTGCTCGTCCAGTTTTTCGTGGTCAACGTCTCCTTCCGCTTCGAATACAGGAGCCTTCTCCTGGTGAGCTTCCTGGGCATCTGCGCGTCGCTTTTTCTCACCCCGCTCGCCTCCTCCTTCCCGGCCCTCCTGTTTTTCTTCCTGCTGGTGAGGGTCTTCACGAGTTTCTACCATCCGATCGTCATCGCCTGGGTGTCCCGATCCCAGCCCGCCCACGGATTGGACCTGGCCATGGGCGTGCAATCCGGTTCGGGAAACGTCGGCGTGCTCCTGGCTTTCGTCTCGGTCGGTTACCTGGCCCAGCGCTGGGACTGGACGCTGCCGATCTACGCCTGGGCCGTTTTCGGGCTGGCCCTGGGTGTCGTCGGGACCGTGACTCTCCGCGGCGTCTCGTCGAAAGTGGTCGAGAAGCCGTCCCTTCGGGTATCGTCATGGGTCAGGATCCTGAAAGGCGTCAGGCGTCTCGTCCCGGGCTTCATTTTCGGTGGCACGGGCTGGGCGGTGACGATCTATTATGCTCCGTCCCTCCTCAACCACGAATTTGCCATTCCCATGGGACGGACCGGCCTCTACCTGGCTCTGTGGGTCGGGCTGGGGACGGTTTCGGGGTACGGCTACGGTTTCCTGAGCCGCAGGCTCGGCCGGCGAAGGGTTTTTCTATCGAGCGTCGGCCTGGCGGCGGCCAGCCTGGCCGTCCTCGGCCTGTCGGGGAGCCGGCCGCTCGCCGTCGCCGCCCTGCTCGTTTTTGGGGTATCTCTCCTTATGACGTACCCCTCGCTCCATACGTTCGTGGGCAGCAGCGTCCCGAACGCCGATCAGACCCAGGCCTTCAGCTGGGTCTCCAACATCCAGCTCACGGCCGGCGCCGTCGTCGGCCTCCTGGCGGGCGTCCTGTCGGACGCCTTCGGCATCCGGGCTCCCTTCGTCCTGTCCTTCGTCCTGGCCGCCGCCTGCTTCATTTTCTACTCGTTCCCGGGCCGCCTGGGGGCCGGCCTCGAGAAGGCCGGGGCCCCGGCCCCACCGCTCATGCATCCGGACTCCACCTGAGTCCCGGCGTTTTTGGAAATGACCCAGGACCTGGGCTGTCACCGCGTCGAGGCGGCTGTAGATGCGCGGCGTCGAAGGGTGAAGCCCGCGCTTTTTATGAATGTTCCGGGGGCGGGTCTTTGTCGTAGTTTTCCAGGAGCTGGATGAGGACCGCGTGGTCGCCTTCGGGCACCTCGAAGCGCGTGGCCGAGCCCGTGAAAACATCCGCCTGGCGGCCGTCGACCAAGAGCTGGTATTTCCCTTTCTTGAGGAATTGGACCCGGACCGTCCGCCTTTCGAGAGACTTGATCTCGAAGGAAACCTCCGACTCCATATACAGGAAATGGCGGAAAACGGCTCCCCCGTCTGCAGAGACGATCGACTCCCCTTCTTCCCTGAGGACCGTGGCCGAATTGGAGGCCCGCACTTCGTACTGGCGCCCCTGGACGGTGACCCGGGAGAGAGTGCCCTTGCCCTCGGGCTTGAGGATGCCGAACCGAAAGCCCTCCCAGGGCGTGAAATCCAGGTACTCCTCGACCGCGATCAGGGCGAACAGCGGACCCCAGCTCTGGTAGCGTTGACCCCCGGCTTCGCCGGTCAGCGAGTCGAAGTTTTCCGGACAGAGCTGGAAGTTCTCCCAGCTCCGCAGAAACATGTCGGCGCTCTTCCGGGCGAACTCGGTGGCCACGGGGTCGAACCCGTAGGCTTTGAGGCCCTGGTAGACGAGATAGTTGGTGGGGGGCCAGATCGTGCCGCGCCAGTATTGCTGGCTGTCGGCCCGGAAGGCCGGGTCGTCCCGGGATATGGAAGGGATGACGTAGTCGCCCCAGAATTCCTTCGGGTCGAGGAGGTGCCGAAGCATCTTCTGGGCCCTCTCCTCGTCGGGGATGCGGGCGACGAGCGGGAAGAAATTCGAGGCCGCCTTGTGGGTCGACGTGCGCCCGTCCCAATACCTGTCGAAATAGAAACCCTCCTTTTCGTTCCAGAGCTCGCTGTTGACCAGGGCCTTAATCCTTTCGTACTGGGCCAGGTAGATCTCGGCGTCGTGGTTGCGGTCGAGCATGGAAGCGATCTGGGACAGGCACCAGGCGTCCAGGGCGTAGAGGGAGTTGAGGTCCACGCAATTAAGCATCAGCGTCCCGGTTTCGTCATTGAACGGCGCATCGTCCCAGTTGGGCAGGTCGTCCTGGCCCGATTCCCAGGCCGCGCGGATCCGGCCCGGAGCGTTCTTCTCCCAATCGGGGACGTCCTTTCCGACCAGTTCGACGTCGGATCCCCACTCCAGGAGGCCGTCGCCGTTGCCGTCCCGGCGGGCCCTCCCGCCCGGCTTGGGCGCCGTCCAGAAATCATGCCACTTCTGGAGGTGAGGGTAGGCGAACCGCAGGAGCTCCAGGTCCCCGAGCTTCTGGAAGAGCTTCAGGACGACGTAGGACCCTATGGGCGGCTGGGAGCGGTCGGCCGTTCCGCTGCGGCGGCCGCGCCAGTTCGGGATGTTGCCGTTGGGATACTGGGTTTCGAGCACGGCCTTGAGGGAGTCGACGGCGAGCTTGGAGCTTTCCAGGGACAGCTCGAGGCTGTTGAGAAAGGAGTCCCATTCGAAAATCGTCCAGTCGTCCCGTCCGCCGCCGGGCTTCGGAAAGATCCAGCCCCGGCCGGCCGGAGTGTAGAGGCGGTGGCGGCCCGCCTGATAGAGGACCATCCAGTGCAGGTTGTTGGTGATGGCTTCGGGCGCGCCCTGGTGCAGGCCCTTGATCTTGACGCGCTTCTGATCGTAGAGCCGCTCCTCCTCGTCGATTAGGTCGTCGATGGCCAGCGCGTTCTTGTAGCGGTAGATCCTGTCGGCGAGACTCTTGGAGTTTTCGGCCGCGCCGGCGACGAAATACAGGCTCCTGTCCTCCGTGGAGAAGGAGAGGGCGAGCTGGCCCTGTGGGGAGGGCACGGCCTGTCCCGGCCTGCTGCACCAAAGAAGGTACCGGTTCTTCTGGCCGCCGCCGCTCTCGCCTTCGACCTGACCGTCCGGGAGAAGCGTGTAGGCGCCCGTGAAATCCCACGGAAAATAGTGGACCATGGTCAGCCGGATATCGGCGGGACACCGGACCCGCCCGATGACCACCCGTTCGTCCCGCCGCGACCACTCCAGCGTGAGGGTCTTTTTCCTGGGCGCGGGCTTGAGAAGGATGGGCGTCTCGCCGGCCTTCTTGAAGGGCAGGCCGAGGTCGAACTCGATCCGGGCGTACTGACCGTCGGGCGACTGGGGCCCGACCCGGGAGACCAGGTAGAAGAAGTCGTTCCACTCGGCCGAGGCGCCGTTCGCTTCCACCTTGAAAACCAGGGCGAAGGCGCTGTCACGGTCGAGGGCGATGACCAGCCCCGGCCAGGCCGAGCCCTCCAGGGCGCCGATATAGGTGGTCTTCCACGGGTAAAAGATCTCCGGCCTGGCTCCGGCGATCAGCAAGAGCAGGAGGGCGGCGGGGGCAAAGATTCTCTTCAGCATCGTCGGTCCCGATCAGAGTTCCGGCCAGGCTCTTACTTTAGGGGAAACCCGGCCCGAAATCAAGCCGGGGGCGGCGCCCGAACGCGGTGAAATCGGGTATAATGAGTCCCCATGAGGTCTTCGGTCGCCATCGTCAGCTGCCCGGACTACGAATCGGGCGCCGTCCGCCGGGCCGTCCTCGAATCATTGGCTCTCCTGGGAGGGCTAGAGCGCCTCCTCCGGCCGGGAAGCCGGGTCTTCGTCAAGATCAACCATCTCTCCCCCGGCTCTTCCCCCGAGCGGGCCATCCTCACCCACCCGTCTTTCGCCCGGGAAGTCCTCCGCCTGCTCAAGGAGGCCGGTTGCAAGGTCACGGTGGGCGACGACATCGCCGACGAGGACGGCGGCGGCTTCGGGACGTCCGGGTACCGGGAGCTTTGCCGCGAGCTCGGGGTGCGCCTGATCAATGTCAGGGAGGCGGGTTTCGTGGAAGTTCCCTGCCGCGGCGAACTCCTGACTTCCCTGCGGCTGTCCCGGGCCTGTCTCGAGGCGGAGGCCGTCGTCAACCTGCCCAAGCTCAAGACTCATGCCTATACGGTGTTCACGGGGGCGATCAAGAACCTTTACGGGCTCATCCCGCTTGGCGACCGGCTTCTTTTCCACCGGATGTTCCCCAGGGTTGATCGGTTCAGCCGGATGCTCGTCGATATCCTGGCCTGCCTGCCGCCCGCCCTGAACATCATGGACGCCGTCCTGGCGATGGAAGGCCTGGGGCCCTCTTTCGGAATTCCCAGGCGCCTCGGTCTCGTCCTGGCCGGACCCGACCCCGTCGCCCTCGATGCCGTCGCCGGCCGCATCGCGGGCCTCTCCCCGGAGAACGTTCCGACGACGCGCCTGGCCCATGAGCGGGGTCTCGGGGTCGGGAGGCTCGAGGCCGTCGATGTCCTGGGCCGTCCCCTGGCCTCCGTGGAGTGCGGGGATTTCAAGTCCCCGAAGGTGGCCCTACGGGCCCTGGGCAGCGGGCCCTTCTCCTCTCTTTATGCTTTCGTCCAATCCCGCATGGGCTACGAACCCCTGGTCGACGGTGATAGGTGCTCGGGTTGCGGCCGGTGTGCCGCCATATGTCCGGCCGGGGCGATCGCTCCGGTCGGCGGCCGGGCCGTCATCGCAAAAGCCGGCTGTATCAAGTGCCTGTGCTGCTACGAAGTGTGCCGGGAGGGCGGCCTCCGCCTCCGCCCGACCCTGACCAACCGCCTCGTCGCCGGCCTGGAGTCGGCCTCCAGGCTCCTCAAACGCCGCCGGGCCTGACCCTCCCCGGCGGTTCCGCGTGAATTTTCGCGCCGGGTGTGTTAAAGTTGGCAATCATCCATCGGGAGGAGGGCCGAATGAATTTTCCTCTCTATTACAAGTCCCGTCAGGGCGAAATGATCCATCTCCTGAAGCAGATCACCGCGCTCGAATCTCCGACCAACGACAAGAAGGCCGTGGACGCCTGCTCGTCCTTCGTGGCCCGCGAGTTCAAGAAGATCGGCTGCAAGGTCACGAACATCCCGCAGAAGGACATCGGGGACCTGGTCAGCTTCGAATACGCCCCCGGACGCCTCAAGGATGCCGACGACGAGATCCTCGTCCTGGCCCACATCGACACGGTCTGGCCGGTGGGCAAGCTGGCCAGGATGCCCTTCTATGTCACGGGCAGCAAGCTCTTCGGACCGGGCGTCCTGGACATGAAAGCCGGCCTGGTCATGATCCACTCGGCCCTGGCGGCCATGCGGAGCCTGGACATCAAACCGCAGAAGCGGATCACCGTGTTCGTCAACTCGGCCGAGGAGACGGGACACCAGGCGGCCCACGAGGTGATCCGGCGGCTGGCCAAGAGGGCTTCCCTCGTTCTCTGTCTCGAACCCGCTCTCCCGGGAGGGAAGCTCAAGACCGAGCGCAAGGGCAGACTCGTCGTGCGTCTGGAAATCCGCGGCCGGGCGGCCCACGGCGGCAGTCCCGAAAAGGGCGTCAATGCGATCGACGAACTGATCATCCAGCTCATGAGGCTGAAAAAAGTCCGGGCCGGCGAGACGACGGTGAACGTCGGGCTCATCGGCGGGGGCGAGAAGCCGAACATCGTCGCGGAACGCGCCTGGGCGGTTCTGGACATCCGCTTCTGGAAGGCCCTCGACCGCGAGCGGATTTTGCGGACGCTCAAGGCCTGGGAGCCGTCGCTGCGCGGCGCCCGCGTCAAAGTCTCGGTCGAGAGCACCACCCCGCCCATGGAAAGGACCAAGGCGTCCGCCCAGTTGTTCGAGAGGGCCCGGGAGATCGCGGCTTCGATCGGGCTCGCTCTGGACGGCGGGAAAACCGGCGGCGGTTCGGACGCGTCGATCGCGGCCGGGGTGGGCGTCCCCGCCCTGGACGGCCTGGGTCCGGACGGCGACGGGATCCATGCCGAAAACGAACACCTGCTCCTGCCGTCGCTCGTCGAGCGGACCGCGCTGCTGACGCTGCTCCTGTCCGGCCTGTGAGGCCTGCAAAACACCGGTCCTCTCGAAATGAGCCGATTGACTCCGGACAGCTTTTTTGTTAATTTCCATCTGGGGATGGGGAATGGTCCGCCACCGGTCGCATCCTCTTCGGCGGGCTCCCCCGCTCTCATTATAAGGAGGACTCGTGATTAAGAAATACTATCTTCTCTCGCCCGGGCCGACGCCGGTCCCGGAACCCGTCCTGGCCGCGGCGGCAGAGCCCATCATCCATCACAGGACACCGGAGTTTTCGAACATCTTCATGGAGGCCGTCGAGGGTCTCAAGTATGTTTTCGGCACCGGGGAGGATGTCCATATCCTCACTTCCTCGGGGACCGGAGCGATGGAGGCCGCCGTCGTCAACCTGCTGAGCCCCGGCGACAAGGTCATCACGATCAACGGCGGCAAGTTCGGCGAGCGCTGGGGCAACATCTGCAAGGCCTACGGCCTCGCCTACAAGGAAATCGTGCTGGACCCCTGGGGCAAGGACCTGACCAAGGATCAGCTGGCCGCGGAGCTCAAGGCCGAGCCGGGCACCAAGGCGGTTTTCTGCGGCCTCTCGGAAACGTCGTCGGGCGCCGTCTTCGACGTCCGGGGATTCGCGGAGGTTGTAGCGGCGACGGACGCGGTCCTCGTCGTCGACGGCATTTCGGGCGTGGGCGCCGCGCCCTGCCCCATGGACGAGTGGAAGGTCGACGTCATCGTCTCAGGCTCGCAGAAGTCGTTCATGATCCCGCCGGGCCTGGCCTACATCGCGTTCAGCCCCAAGGCCTGGAAGCTCGTCGAGACGTCGAAGTTCCCCAAGTTCTATTTCGACGTCAAGAAAGCCAAGAAGAACCTGGCCCAGAAAACGACGCCCTGGACCCCGGCCATCTCCCTCATCATCCAGCAGAAGAAAGCCCTGGACATGATCAAGGCCATGGGCCTCGAAAAGCTCTACGAGCATCATCGCATCCTCGGCGAGGCGACCCGGGCCGGGGTGAAGGCGCTGGGGCTCGAACTTCTGGCCGAGAGGCCCGGCAATATCCTGACCTGCGTCAAGGTCCCGGAAGGGATCGACGGCGTCAAGCTGGTCAAGACCATGCAGGGCAAGTACATGGCCTACATCGCCGGAGGGCAGGACCCGTACAAGGGCAAGATCTTCCGCATCGCGCATCTGGGGTACATGGGCGGGTTCGATATCCTGACGGCCCTGTCCGCGCTCGAAATGACCCTGATGGACCTCGGGTACCGATTCGAGGCGGGGAGCGGACTCAAGGCCGCGCAGTCCGTTTTGAAGGAGGCCTGGCAATGATCAAGATCCTCGTGGCTGACTCCATGGACCAGGAGGCCCTCGACCAAATGAGGGCCCTTCCGGGCTTCGAAGTCGTCCAGAAGACCGGGCTGAAAGAGCCCGAACTGGTGGCCCTCGTCCCCGGCTTCCGGGCCGTCGTCGTGCGCGGGGCGACCAAGATCACCCGCCCGGTGATCGAGGCGGCAACGGACCTCAAGCTCATCGTCCGGGCCGGAATCGGCCTCGACAACATCGACCGCGAAGCCGCCAAGGAGAAGGGCGTCGTCGTGGCCAACACCCCGGCCGCGACGTCTATCTCTGTCGCCGAGCACACCTTCGGCCTGATGCTGGGGGCGGTGCGCAATCACGGCAAGGCCGTCGTCTCGATGAAGCAGCACAGGTGGGACAAAAAGACGCTGGAAGGGACCGAGCTTTACGGCAAGACGCTGGGAATCGTCGGCTGCGGCCGGATCGGCATCGAGGTCGCCCGGCGGGCGATCGCCTTCGGCATGGCGGTCCTGGCCTATGACGTCGTTCCGATCAAGACGGACCTGGCGGTCAGGCAGGTGCCCCTGGACGAGCTCCTGGCCGCGGCCGACCTGATCACGGTCCACGTTCCCAAGCAGCTCAAGCCGATCCTGGGCGAAGCCGAATTCGCGAAGATGAAGGACGGGGTCATCATCATCAACGTCGCCCGCGGCGGCGTCATCGGCGAGAAGGCCCTGCTCGGCGCGCTCAATTCCGGAAAGGTCCGGGCCGCGGCCCTGGACGTCTACGACAAGGAGCCGCCGGAGGACTTTTCGTTGATCGATCACCCCAACGTCACGCCGATCCCCCACTTGGGCGCGGCTGCGGCGGAGGGACAGAAGCGGGCCGGGCTCGAGGTCGTCAAGATTCTGAAAGAAAAGCTGGCCTGAGCCATTCTTGTGAGCTTTTCATCGGAGTGACGGGCGGCGGGAGGGGTGTCGGCCTGGGTTCCGGAGAGGGAACCGGGTTTACGCAATAGCGGTTGCTGTTCTTCCACGGCTCGATAAAACTGGCGTTGCGTAAACCCGGCACAGTCCTTAACCGGCCGGCCGATCCGGCGCCTTGGCGTCAGCGCGGGCGAGCCGGAGTTGCGCCCGCCGCCCGTTCTGCTAAAATAGCTGCCTGATGATCTATCTCGACCATAACGCGACCACGCCCGTGGAGCCTGCCGTGGCCGAAGCGATGGCCCGGTTCCTTCGGGAGAATTTCGGCAACCCGTCCTCGGTCTACCCCATCGGCCGGGAGGCCAAGCGGATCGTCAACGAGGCCCGGGAGCGAGTGGCTTCGGCCCTCGGCGCGGGCCGGGGCGAGCTCTATTTTACCGGGTCCGGGACCGAGGCCGACAACTTCGCGATTCTCGGCACGCTCGACGCCTATCCCGAAAAGAACGAGTTCGTCACCTCGGCCATCGAGCACCCGGCGGTCATCGAAACGGCGAAGTACGCCGAGCGGCGGGGGGTCAAGGTGACCTACCTTCCCGTCGATGAATACGGGGTGGTGGACCTGGACGCCCTCCGCGACGCGCTGACGCCGAAGACGGCCCTGGTCTCCGTCATGCACGCCAACAACGAAATCGGGACGATCGAGCCGGTCGCGCGAATCGCCGAGATCGCCCACGAACGCGGGGTCCCCGTCCACACCGACGCCGTCCAGTCCTTCGGCAAGATCGAGGTCGACGTCCGGAAGCTGGGCGTGGACATGCTCACGGTTTCGGCCCACAAGGTCTACGGGCCGAAAGGCGTCGGGGCGCTCTATATCCGTAAAGGCATGGCTGTCCAGCCCTTCGTCCACGGCGGGAGCCAGGAGCACCGTCTGCGGGCCGGCACCGAAAACACGGCCGGGATCGTGGGCTTCGGCGAGGCCGTGCGCGTCCTCGAGGAACGCGGGAGGAAGGACCGGCCGCGGATCGAAAAGCTGGCCGAGCGGCTCAAGAAGGGAATCGAAGAGGCGGTGCCCCACGTGAAGTTCAACGGGCATCCGGACCTGCGGATCAAGAGCACGCTCAACTTCGCTTTTCCGGGAATCGAGGCGGAGGCCGTCCTGCTCGGCCTGGCCACCAAGGAGATCTACGTCTCGACCGGCTCGGCCTGCAGCGAGGAATCGGACGAGGTCTCCCACGTCCTGCTGGCGATCGGGCTGCGGCCCGAGATTGCCAGGTCCTGCGTCCGCCTGTCTCTCGGCCGCGAAAACACGGACGAGGACGTGACGGCGGTCTTGCGGGAGCTTCCGGGAATCGTCGCGCGCCTCAGGAAAATCACCGCCTTCAACCCCGCAGCCTAAAGGCGGGTCCCCACCTTCGCCTGACCGGCGCCGGTCAGGTCCGCCTCTTCCTGATTTGTTCGAGATAGGTGGACCGCACGTCGCGCAGGAACTGAAGCGGGCCCGGCCTGCGGAAATCCGGATAAGTCCAGTCCAGGAATCTCACGTCCGTTTTCGTGAACAGGAGTTCGAGGTGCGCGTAGATGCCCCGGCCGAGCGGGACCCGTTGGGCGAAGTCCTTGGCCGTGGCCATGAAGAGCGCGGCCCCGGTCAGGATGCCGGGGTCGATGTTGACCCGCCGACGGCCCGCGCGTCCCTTCCCGCCCTCGGCCTCCAGGTCGTTCGTGCGGAGCTTGATCTCGGCCAGGCGGTCGGGGGCGACCAGCCGCCGGAAGCTCACGAATCTCCGCGTGAGTTCGGGCCCCATCTCGGGCGCATAATAATCGGTCAGGTCGAAGGGAAAACCCTGGCTCTCGTGGTCGATGGCGCCAAAGGCGTCGACGAGGCGGGCCTTGGCGGTTTCATAGAACGGGGCCTCCGCGAAAATGATTCCGCAGACGAGCTTGGCGGGAGTGAACGGTTTCGGCTCGGCCATCGGCGACGGAGGAAACTTATAACACATAGGCATACATAATCAAGATACCGGCATGGCCCGCCGGAAATTGAATTAATCCGCCGGTTACTTTATAATTGGCGGGTTATGAAGTGGGTTTATGTCGAGGACATGGCCGGACACGTCGACCAGGACGTCGAGGTCCGGGGTTGGGTCTACGGCAAACGGTCTTCCGGCAAGATCCGCTTCCTCCTCGTGCGCGACGGCACGGGCACCATCCAGGCCACGGTCTTCAGCCCGGAGAAGGACCACCCTCTTTTCCAAGCCTTCGACCGGCTGACCCAGGAATCCTCCGTGATCATCCGCGGCCGGGTCCGCGAAGAGCCCCGCGCGCCCGGCGGATACGAGATCGGCCTGTCCGACATCGAAATCATCCAGATCGCCCAGGACTATCCGATCACCCCGAAGGAGCACAGCACGCCCTTCCTCATGGAGCATCGCCACCTCTGGCTTCGCTCCTCCAAGCAGCACGCCATCCTCCGGGTGCGGGCGGAGGTCGTCAAGGCCATCCGGGATTTCTTCGACGGCCGAGGCTTCCGGCTGATGGACACCCCGATCCTGACTCCGAGCGCCTGCGAGGGGACGACGACGCTCTTCGAGACCCAGTATTTCGACCAGAAGGCCTACCTCAGCCAGAGCGGGCAGCTGTACAACGAAGCCACCGCCGCGGCCTTCGGCAAGGTCTACTGCTTCGGGCCCACTTTCCGGGCCGAAAAGTCCAAGACGCGGCGCCACCTCATCGAGTTCTGGATGGTCGAACCCGAGGTCGCCTTCGCCACCCTCAGCGACATCACCGAGCTCGGCGAAGACCTCGTCCTGTTCATCCTGGAACGCGTCCTCACCAATCGCAAGCCCGAGCTGGAGACTCTGGAGAGGGACACGCGGCCCCTGGAGGCCGTGCGGAAGCCTTTCCCCAGGCTCACCTATGACGAGGCCCTTCCCCTTTTGCGCGAGAAAGGATCCAAGGTCGAGTGGGGTGAGGATTTCGGGGCGCCCGAGGAAACGCTGATCTCCCAGATCTACGACTCCCCTGTCTGCGTCAGCCACTTCCCCACCGCCATCAAGGCCTTCTACATGCAGCCTGCCGCCGAGCGTCCCGACGTCGTCCTGGGCGTCGACTTCCTGGCCTCGGAAGGCTACGGCGAGATCATCGGCGGGGGCCAGCGCATCCACGACCTCGCCCTTCTCCAGGAGCGCCTGAAGGCCGACAACCTGCCCGGGGAGGCCTACGAGTGGTACCTGGACCTGAGGAAATACGGCTCCGTCCCCCACTCCGGGTTCGGAATGGGCCTCGAGCGCACGGTGTCCTGGGTCTGCGGCGTCCGCCACATCCGCGAGACCATCCCCTTCCCGAGGCTGCTGTACCGGATCTATCCCTGACGGGGAGCCGCGGAGCCGGACCATCCGTGAGAACATGACCAAGGTCACCCTCATAAGTCTCGGCTGCGCCAAGAATCTCGTCGACAGCGAAGTCATGCTCGGAGCGCTCAAACGTTCGGGCTTCACCATCGTCGACACGCCCGAGGCCGCCGAAATCATCGTCGTCAACACCTGCGGTTTCATCCGTCCAGCCCGGGACGAGGCCGAGGAAGCCCTCGGGCGGGCCCTGGCCCTGAAACGCCGGGATCCTGGGAAAAAGATCGTCGCGGCTGGCTGTTATGTCGCGCTCGACCGGCCCTCCCTCGAGGCCCGGTTTCCCGGCGTCGACGCGTGGACGGGGGTCGCGAATTTCGACAGGATCGCCGACCTCATCGCCGGGCGTCCCGTTCCCGAACCCGGCCGCGCTTTTCTTTATTCCGACAGGTCGCCCCGGCTCGTGACGACCCCCGCGACCTGGGCCTATGTCAAGGTGTCGGAGGGCTGCTCGCACCGCTGCGCCTTCTGTTCGATTCCGCTGATCAAGGGCCCGTACGTCTCCCGCTCCATGGCCTCGGTCGTCCGGGAAGCCCGGACCCTCTCCTCGCTGGGGATCAGGGAGGTCGACCTCGTTTCCCAGGACACGACTTCTTACGGCCGAGACCGCGGCCTCCGCGGCGGCCTGGTGAAGCTTATCGCGCGGCTGGCCCGCGTCGAGGGGGTCGAGTGGATACGGATTCTCTACGGCTATCCGGAGGAAATCACCGATGCCCTCCTCGACGCCATGATAGATCCCAAGGTCTGCCGCTATCTGGACATTCCCTTCCAGCACGCCGATCCCGCCATTGTCAAGGCCATGAAGCGGGGCCTCGACGGCGTCCGGGCCCTCCGCCTCCTGGACAGGATCCGGTCCAGGCTCCCGGGCGTGGCCGTGCGGACGACGCTCATCGTCGGCTTCCCCGGAGAGGGCCCCCGGGAGTTCCGCTCGCTCGTCCGGTTCGTCGAGGAAGCCCGGTTCGACCACCTGGGCGTTTTCACCTACTCGCCCGAAGAGAGGACGGCGGCGTTCGCCCTCGGCGACTCCGTTCCCCAGGCCGAGAAGGAAAGGCGGCGGGCCGAGATCATGGCCGTCCAGGCCGGCGTCTCTCTCGCGCACAACAGGTCTCGCATCGGCACCGTTCAGGACGTTCTTATCGAGGGCCGGACCGGACGCGGAAACCGGCAAGTCTCCGGCCGGGCTAGGTTCCAGGCGCCAGAGGTCGACGGCCTCGTCCGCATCACCCTGCCGCGTCCCGCGATGGGCCTGGACCCCATCGTCAAAGCCGAGGTCGTTGCGGCCGGGCCCTACGACCTCGAGGCGAGGCTCGTCGCATGAAGCGTCCGGCCGGGATTGCGGCCACGGTTCTGGGAATAGGTTTCTTTCCGGCGGCTCCGGGAACGCTGGCCAGCGCCGTCGCCGTCGTGGCCTACCGACTCGTCCTGCATGACTTGCCGTGGCCCTGGTACCTCCTCCTCCTGGCAGGGTTGACTCTTTTGGGCGTCGCGGCCTCCGCCGCCTACGCGGCCGGGCTCAAACAGCACGACCCCGGGCGGATCGTCATCGACGAGGTCTGCGGCCAGCTCGCCGCGCTTTTCCTGGCCCCTTCCGGCTGGCTGCCGGTCGGCCTGGCCTTTGTCTTTTTCCGCTTTTTTGATATCATCAAGCCCTATCCGATCCGAAGGCTGGAGCGGCTGCCGGGAGGTTGGGGGATCATGGCCGACGACATCGGGGCGGGCGCGGCGGCCTGTGCGCTGGCGCATCTCGTGGGTTTCTGGATCTGAAAGCCTATCGATTATGAAGACGGAGATCATCGCCGTCGGAACCGAGCTGTTGACCCTGTCGTTCCGGGACACCAACTCCCTGTTCCTGACAGAAAGGCTCCGCGGCCTCGGCCTGCCCGTCTCTTTCAGGATGCAGGTCGGGGACGACCCCGTCGACCTTAAAAAGGCGGTCCGGGCCGCTCTCGGGAGATCCCGGCTGATCATCGCCACAGGCGGTCTCGGACCGACGACCGACGACAGAACCCGCGAGGTCTTCGCCGCCGCGCTCGGCCGGGGCCTCGTGTTCGACGCGGCAATCCTGGCCCGGATAAGAGAACGGTTCGGCCGCCGCGGCCTGTCCGTCCCCCCCAGCAACAGGAAGCAATGCTACGTGATCGAAGGCGCCGAGGTCCTGGAAAACCCCAACGGGACGGCACCGGGTCTTTGGATCGAAACGCCGCGCCGCCGGATCGCACTCCTTCCCGGACCTCCCCGGGAACTTGAGCCGATGTTCGAGAACCAAGTCCGGCCGCGGCTGGCTGCCGTCGCGTCCGGACGGCGGCTGATCGGTCGCGTCCTCCGGCTTACGGGCCTTGGCGAGTCGGACATGGAGAGCCGCATCAAGACCGTTTACGGCGCGATTCCCCCCGGCGTCGGCATAGTCACCCTGGCCTGTCCCGGCGACCTTTCGATCCACTTGACCTACGAGGGCCGGGCCGGGCGGGCGGAGGCCGAAGCCGTTCTCGACGGGGTCCAGAGGCGCCTCGAGGGCCGGCTCCGGCCGTGGGTGTATTCCCGGGGCGGTCAAAGTCTCGAGGCCGTCGTCGGCGGACTCCTCAGGAGCCGAGGCCGGACCCTGGCCTGTGCCGAATCCTGCACCGGCGGGCTCCTGGGCCACCGTTTGACCAACATCCCCGGAAGCTCGGATTATTTCCTCGAATCGGCCGTCACGTACAGCAATCAGGCCAAGACCGCCCGTTTGGGCGTGCCTCCGAACCTCATCGCGCGCCACGGAGCCGTGAGCGCTCCGGTCGCCCGGGCCATGGCGGCCGGGATCAAGGAGGCTTCGGGGGCGGATTACGGCTTGGCCGTCACGGGCATCGCCGGCCCCGCCGGCGGCACGCCGCGCAAGCCCGTCGGGCTCGTCTATATCGGCCTGGCCCACGAAAGGGGCGTGAGCCTGGACAGGAACCTTTTTTGGGGCGGCCGGGAGACCGTCAAGTTTCTCTCCTCGCAGAGGGCCCTCGACATCCTGAGAAAACGTCTTATCAAACTCCCCTAAAAGACATACAATAGGCCTCCGAGCCCGAAATGAGAACATTCATTGCCATCGACCTCGACCCCGAGCTCAAGAGATCGCTCCAAGCCCTCGTCGGGAAGCTCAAGGAAACGGGGGCGGAGGTGCGTTGGGCGGGCCTTCAGGCGATGCATCTGACACTCAAGTTCCTCGGCGAAACCGATCCAGAGATGGCCGCGGCGGTCGCGGAGGCGCTGCGCGGGGCGGTTGCTCGCCACGCGCGCTTCCGGCTCGAGCTGCGGGGAACCGGCTTTTTCCCGTGCGGAAGGACGCCGCGCGTTCTCTGGGCCGGCCTGGCGGCGGGCCCGGAACTCGCCGCCCTTCAATCGGACGTCGAGGCGGCCATGGAGGGCCTCGGCTTTCAACGGGAAGACCGGCCCTTCCATCCCCATCAGACCCTGGGCCGGGTCAAAGGCCCGGCCCACCTTCGCGACGCCCTGGCCGAGCTTGAAAAATACCGGGACGTTGCCTTCGGGGAGATGGAGGCTCGAAAGGTGACGTTATTCCAAAGCATCCTCAAACCCGAAGGGGCCGAGTACCGCGCGATAGAGGAGTTCGAACTGGGATGAAGGTGATTTTCGTCGCGGCGGCTTACCTGCTCGGGTCGATTCCGACGGGCTATCTTCTGGTTCGGTCGGCGGACCGCAGGGACATCCGGGGTCTGGGAAGCGGGAGCACGGGGGCCACGAACGTGCTCCGGGTCAAAGGATGGAAATTCGCCCTGCCCGTCATGGCGGTAGACGTGCTCAAGGGTTTTCTGCCCGCTTTCCTGGCCATCCGGATATTCGGCGATTACCGGCTGGCGGCCGTTTCCGGGTTTCTGGCCGTGCTCGGGCATTGCTTTCCCTTCGCCATAGGCTTCCGGGGCGGAAAGGGCGTGGCCACTTCCATGGGCGCTTTCGCCGGCCTCTCTATTCCCCCCTTCGCCGCCAGCCTGGGCGTTTTCGCGCTGGTGGTGGCCGCGACCCGGTTCGTTTCCCTGGGCTCGATTCTGGCCGCCGTGTCGTTCCCGTTCCTGTTCCTGCTGTTTCGCGGCCCGCGGCAGGTCTTCATCTGGGCCCTGACCATAGCGGCTCTCGTCATCCTGAAGCACAGGGAGAACCTCGGGCGCCTGCTGCGCGGGCGGGAACGCAAGCTGGGCGAGAAGGCGACATGAAGGCCTCGGTGATCGGCGGGGGAAGCTGGGGATCGGCCTTCGCCCGCTACCTGGGCCAGATCAGGGTTCCCGCGCTGCTCTGGATCCGGGAGCCGGACATCCGCGCCGAAGCCCTGAAGAGCCGGGAAAACCGGACCTTCCTCCCGGGCTTCAAATTTCCCAAGGGAGTCGGCTTCCCCGGCGCCATCGGCGAGGCCGTGGAGTTCGCCGACGTCGTTTTCGTGGCCGTTCCCTCCCAGTACTGCCGGCCGGTCTACCGCGAGATGCTGCCGTTCCTCCGCGAAGGGCAGATGGTCATCAGCCTAACTAAAGGCATCGACCAGGAGACCCTGAAAAGGATGAGCCAGGTCATGGAGGAAGTTTTTCGGCCCCGGGTCCGGCCTCGGATCGGCGTCTTGTCCGGGCCGAGCTTCGCCCGCGACGTGGCCGCCGGGCATCCCTCCGCTTTGGTCGTGGCCTCGCGGGATATCGAAACCGCCAAGACGGTTCAGCACCTCATTTCGAGCCTGACCATCCGGGCTTACCGGAGCCGAGACGTGACGGGGGTCGAGATCGCCGGCGCCCTCAAGAACGTCATCGCCATCGCGGCGGGCATCATCGACGCCATGGATTTCGGACTGAACTCGCGGGCCGCCCTGATCACCCGCGGCCTCGTCGAGATCACCCAACTCGGTCTGTCCGTGGGGGGGCGGAAAAAGACGTACTCAGGCCTGGCCGGGATCGGCGACCTGGTCCTGACCTGCACCGGCGAGCTGAGCCGGAACCATTTCGTCGGCTACGAACTCGGCAAGGGGAGAAAGCTCAAGGATATCCTGGCCGGGATGAAGATGGTGGCCGAGGGCGTGCACACGACTCTCTCCGCCCGCCGGCTCGCGGAGGCCCGGGGAGTCGAGATGCCCATTTCCGAACAAGTTTATCAAGTCCTCTACCGGGACAAGCCCCCGCGCAAGGCCCTCGTCGACCTGATGTCGCGGGCCTTGAGGGAAGAATAGGACGGCCGGTTTCCGGCCGAAGGAGGCGTGACATGCGCGTCAAGACAATTTGCCTCCTGGCTCTCTGCGTGAGCCTTGCTTTCTGCGCCTCGGCGCAGCAGAAGGTCCGCAGGGCCCAGGAAAAAGACCCGAAGTATCAATACAATCTGGGCCTCGTGTACCTCAACCAGAGCAACGTCGACCCGAAGAACATCGACGTGGCCATCTCGTATTTTGTGAAGAGCCTGTCGCTGGACACCCGTTACTACCTGGCGTGGAACGCCATCGGGCTGGCCCAATCCCTGCGCGGCAGCCTCGAAGAGGCCGCCAAGGCCTATCAGAAATGCCTGGAGATCAATCCGGGCTTCGCCGAGGCCCACAACAATCTGGGCACGATCTACCAGGAGACGGACAAACCCGACCTAGCCGAGACCGAGTTCAAGAAGGCCCTCCTCGACCCGACCTACAGGAACCGCGAACTCCCCTTCTACAACCTGGCCCGTCTCGACCTCGTCCAGGACCGCCTCGCCGAAGCCTACGAGAACGTCCAGAGGGCCATCCAGTCCCAGCCGCGGATGGCCATGGCCCATCACCTGAGGGGCCTGATCCTGGAAAAACAGGGCAAGCTCCAGGACGCGATCGGAGCCTATGAGACGGCCGTGAAGATCGTTCCCGACGACGTCACGTTCAGCTACAACCTCGGGGCCGCCTATTTCCAGGCCGAGGAATACGCCAAGGCCAAGGAGATTTTTCTCCGGATCTCCTCCAGGGTCACCGACCCCGACACCCGCGACAAGATCACCCAGTTCCTGAGAGCCATCGGCGACCGAGGCTGAGCGCCCGGCTCGCCCGCGGGGCAAAAACCCCGGTTAGGGAGACGGTCCCGGGGGTAAAGGAACGCTCGTTCTCGCTTTCTTGTTCCGCGAGAAAACCAGCCTTGCGCAGACCCGGGACCGTTTTCGGTTCCGGTTTTCCCGGGCTAGGTGCCTTCCTGCCAGGAGGACAAATACTTCTTCTGCTCCGCCGTCAGCTTGTCGATCGACGCGCCCATCGACTTCAACTTGAGGGCGGCGATCCTGGCGTCGATGTCCCGGGGCACGGGATAGACCGCCTTGCCGAGCTCGCTGCTGTGGCCCGCCAGGTAGAGCACGCTCAAGGCCTGGTTGGCGAAGCTCATGTCCATGACCATGGCGGGGTGGCCCTCGGCCGCGGCCAGGTTGATGAGGCGTCCCTCTCCCAGGAGGTGGACCCGCCGGCCGCGGCTCAGCGTGTACTCGTCCACATAGTCCCGCACGCGCCTCTTGGCGCCGGCCAGCTTTTCCAGCGCCGGGATGTCGATTTCCACGTTGAAGTGGCCCGCGTTGGCCACGATCGCCCCGTCCTTCATTTTGAGGAAGTGCTCCCGGCGGATGACGGCCTTGTCACCGGTCACGGTCAGGAAAACGTCGCCGATCGCGGCAGCTTCGGCCATGGGCATGACCCGGAAGCCGTCCATGACCGCCTCGATGCCCCGGATCGGGTCGACCTCGGTAACGATGACGTGGGCGCCTGCGCCGCGGGCCCTCATGGCCACACCTTTCCCGCACATCCCGTATCCGGCCACGACGAAGTTCAGCCCGGCAAGGAGGATATTCGTCGCCCGGAGGATCCCGTCGAGCGTGCTCTGACCGGTTCCGTAGCGGTTGTCGAAAAGGTGCTTCGTCTGGGCGTCGTTGACGGCGACGATCGGATATTGGAGGACCCCGGCCCGGGCCATGCTCTTAAGGCGGATGACCCCCGTCGTGGTTTCCTCGGTTCCGCCCAGGATGCCGGGCAGCAGCGTCTTCCGCTTGGAATGGGTCGTCGAGACCAGGTCGGCCCCGTCGTCCATGGTGATCTGCGGGCGGTGATCGAGGGCCTGGAGGATGTGGGCGTAATATGTCTTGTGGTTTTCCCCCTTCACCGCGAACACCGGAATCCGGTGGTGCTTAACGAGAGCGGCCGGGATGTCGTCCTGGGTGCTGAGCGGGTTCGAGGCGCAGAGCCGGACGTCGGCCCCGCCCAGCTTGAGGGCCTCCATGAGGTTGGCCGTCTCGCTCGTCACGTGCAGGCAGGCGGAGATCCGAAGGCCCCTCAGGGGCTTGCTCTTCGCGAACGTGGCCTTGATCATTTTCAGCACGGGCATGGAGCGCTCCGCCCATTCCATTCTGAGCCGGCCCTTCGCGGCCAGGGCCATGTCCTTGATGTCATAGTCCATTGCATTTCTCCTTTTCGAGTTGCCGGGTTTCCGTCTCCGGCTGTGGATATTTCCCCCCGGCCTCAGGAGAGGCCGGCGTCGCTCTTCAGGATTTCCGCCTTATCGGTCTTCTCCCACGTGATTTCCTTTTCCGTCCGGCCGAAATGCCCGTAGGCCGCCGTGTTCCGGTAGATGGGCCGCAGCAGGTCCAAGTGGCGGATCATGTCCTTGGGGGTCAGCGGGAAATGGGCTCTGATGAGGTCCTTGATGGTATCCTCGGAAATCCTGGCGGTGCCGAATGCGTCCACCATGAGCGAGACCGGCTCTGGGACGCCGATGCAGTAGGCGATCTGGATTTCAATGCGGTCCGCGATCCCGGCCGCGACGAGGTTCTTGGCGATGTAGCGGGCCATATAGGATCCCGAGCGGTCGACCTTGGAGGGGTCCTTGCCGGAAAAACAGCCGCCGCCGTGGCTGCCGAGGCCCCCGTAAGTGTCGACGATGATCTTCCGGCCCGTGACGCCCGTGTCCGCGAAGGGCCCGCCCTGTTCGAAGCGGCCGGTCCCGTTGATGATGATGTTTTGCCAGGACGCCTTGTCCATGAGGGCGGGAGGAATTACCTCGCGGACGACGGCTTCCGTGATGTCCTGGCGCAGGTCCTCCATTTTGACGGAGGCGTTGTGCTGGGCGGCGACGACGACGGCGTGAACCCGGAGGGGCCGCGTTCCTTCGTACTCGATCGTCACCTGAGCCTTGCCGTCGGGGCGCAGGTACGGCAGCCGCCTGTCTTTGCGGACCTCCGCCAGCCGCCGGGCCATGCCGTGGGCCAGCATGATGGGCATGGGCATGAGCTCGGCCGTGTCGCGGCAGGCGAACCCGAACATGATGCCCTGGTCCCCCGCCCCCTGCTCGTGTTCGGGACTCTCGTCGACCCCGGCCGCGATGTCGGTCGATTGCTCGTGGATCGAGGACAGGACGCAGCATGTCTTGTAATCGAACCCGTAATCGGCCTTGGTGTAACCGATTTCGCGGACCGTGTTCCTGACGAGCTTCTGGAAATCGCAATAGCCGCCGGTGGTGATCTCGCCGGCGATCAGGACGAGCCCCGTGGTCGCGAGGGTTTCGCAGGCCACCCGGCTCTTCGGATCCTGTCCGACCAGGTCGTCCAACACGGCGTCGGAAATCTGGTCGCAGATCTTGTCCGGATGCCCCTCGGTGACCGATTCCGAGGTGAACAGGTGTCTCCCGTGCTGGCTCATGAGCCTTCCCTCCCGTGCAATTTCCCGCCCGGATGAAGCCCATACATAGCACAACAGCGGCGGCCATTTCAAGGCCCGCCCCGGGTGGGGCCAATTTGAACTGGGCTTTTTGTTTATGATATTGTTTAACTTAAGCCGTTGGGAAGGCCTTGAAACCGGAATGGAAAAGACCATTAAAACCGTGGGCTTAGCCGCCGTCGCCGCGGCGATGATGGCGGCCGTCCCGGCCGCCCAGGAACCCCGCGCGACGCTGCCCGGCTTTGCGGCCCAGCAGTACCGGCTGCGGAACGGGCTGCGCGTGGTCCTGTCCGAAGAAGACTCCCTGCCCCTGGTGTCGGTCGTCGTCGCCTACGGGGCGGGCTCGGCCCGGGAGCGACCCGGGCAGGAAGGCCTGGCCTACCTCATAGAAAACCTGATGTTCCAGGGCTCCGAGAACGTCAGACCTCTCCAGCACATCACCTATGTCCAGAAGACGGGGGGGGAGCTTAACGCCAACACGACGTTCGACAAGTCCTTGTTCTACGAGACGCTGCCCGCCAACCAGCTGGCCCTGGCTCTGTGGCTCGAATCGGACCGCATGAAGTCGCTGGCCATCACGCCGGAAGCCTTCGAGAAGACGAGGGGCAGGCTGCTCGAGGCCAATCGGCGCCGGCTGGCCGCGGAGCCCTACCTCGAAAGCTTCGCGGCTTTCGACGACCTGCTCTATCCCGACTTTATCTACGGGCACCCCCTGATCAGCGGCGGGGACGATTTT